>VYME01000046.1_pt1 | contig 137423 bp, 91 predicted proteins | sample 5115281 | NCBI WGS metagenome assembly VYME01 (sample SAMN12291780, study PRJNA351875) | freshwater metagenome | isolation source: freshwater lake | place: USA: Michigan, Wintergreen Lake | collected 2013-08-08
AACCGATCCCCATTCCCCAAGCAACAGAAAGGACCCATCATGAACGGACGATTTCTCGAAGGCCGCGTCGCGGTGATCACCGGCGGCAACCGCGGCATCGGGCGCGCCACGGCGCTCGCGCTGGCGGCAGCCGGCGCGAAGGTGGCCATCTCCGGCCGCAACCAGGAAAAGATCGCCGAGACCCTCGCGCTGCTGAAGGCCGCCGGCGCCGACGCCGCGGCGTTCACGTGCGACATGCGCGATGAGGCGCAGGTGAAGAAACTGGCCGAGGACGTCGTCGCGCGCTTCGGCGCCGTGCACATCCTCGTGAACAACGCCGGCACCGCGATCCGCAAGAACGTCATCGACTTCACGATGGACGAGTGGCGCGCGCTCACCGACACCAACATCACGGGCGTGTGGCTCGCGTGCAAGTACTTCGTGCCGCACATGAAGGGCCGCGGCTACGGCCGCATCATCAATCTCACGTCGATCATGGCGCACATCTCGAGCACCGGCCGCGGCGTGTACTCCGCGACGAAGCACGCGGTGGCGGGCCTCACGAAGGCGCTCGCGCTCGAACTCGTCGACGACAAGATCACGTGCGTCGCGATCAGCCCCGGCTTCATCGCGACCGACCTCACGGCACCGCTTCGCGCGGACCCCGTGAAGAACCAGGCGCTGATGGACCAGACGCCGATGAAGCGCTGGGGCGAAGCCGGCGAGATCGCGTCGCTCGCCCTCTACATCTGCTCCGACCAGGCCGCGTTCATGACCGGCAACGACGTCCTGATGGACGGCGGGTACTGCGCGCAGTGACGTCTCGGGGCGACCCCTTCTCCGGGGTCGTCCCCCCGCGGCCGTCTCACCTACTTCAAGACGGCGCGCTGCATTGCCATGATCGCGCTGATCGTTTCGGTGGAGGTCTTGGAGAAGGCGCCCCCGCTTGCCATGAGCGACTCGGCCTCGGCCTTCATCCCCTGGACGTTTTTCGTCACGACCTCGGCCGCGCACTTGTGGAAACGGGCGTGGGCCGCGCGCAACGCCTGGTGCTCGGCAAGCGCCTTGTAGCGGCTGCCTTCCCCGTGGATCCACCTGCCCAGGTCGCAGGCATCGTCGCGGGCGACCGTCGCAGGGTCCAGTGCTTCGCCCGCGCCGTCGAGGGTTGCGCGCAGGCGGGCCTTCCATTTCGTGTGCGCCGCGACGGCTTCGTCGAAGTTCATTGACTCTCCCGTGGCTGGGGCGATTCGCGCCCGGTGGAGGATATCGGTGCGGGCCAAGCTGACTTGATGGGCGGACGACGTCACGCGAAGGGGGGGGCTCATGCCTGGAAGGCATGTGGATATTCGAAAGTGCTCGTTCCTGGAATGAGCCGGCGCGGCTAACTTCGTCGCTTCCATTCGGCGGATGTCGCCGAATCTCACGGAGCGATCCATGCCAAGAATCGAAACCATCGCCGTCCACGGCGGTTACACGCCCGACCCGACCACCAAGGCGGTCGCGGTCCCGATCTACCAGACGACCTCCTACGCGTTCGACAGCACCCAGCACGGGGCCGACCTCTTCGACCTGAAGGTGCAGGGCAACATCTACACGCGGATCATGAACCCGACGTCCGACGTCCTGGAGCAGCGGCTCGCCCAGCTCGAAGGCGGCATCGGGGCGCTCGCGCTGGCATCCGGTCAGGCCGCGATCACGTACGCCATCCTGACCATCGCCGAGGCCGGGGACAACATCGTGTCGGCCGCGACGCTCTACGGTGGCACCTACAACCTCTTCGCCCACACGCTGCCGCAGCTCGGCATCACGACCCGGTTCGCCGATGCGGACGATCCCGCCTCGTTCGCGAAGCACATCGACGAGCGCACGAAGGCCGTCTACGTCGAGTCGATCGGGAACCCGCGCGGCAACGTGGTCGACCTCGCCGCGCTCGCGAAGATTGCGCACGATCACGGCGTGCCGCTCATCGTCGACAACACGGTCGCGACGCCGTATCTGCTGCGTCCGTTCGAGCACGGTGCGGACATCGTCGTCCACTCGCTCACGAAGTACCTCGGCGGCCACGGCAACAGCATCGGCGGCGCCATCGTCGACTCGGGCAAGTTCCCCTGGGCCGAACACAAGGCACGCTTCCGCCGCCTGAACGAACCCGATGTCTCGTATCACGGCGTGACGTACACGGAAGCCCTCGGCCCCGCCGCGTTCATCGGCCGTGCGCGCGTGGTGCCGCTGCGGAACATGGGGGCCGCGCTGTCCCCGCTCAACAGCTTCCTGATCCTGCAGGGCATCGAGACGCTGGCGATCCGCATGGATCGCATCGTCGACAACACCCTCGCGGTCGCGAAGCATCTCGCCGCACACAAGCAGGTGAAGTGGGTGCGCTACGCAGGGCTCGACGGCGACCGCTACAAGTCGCTGGCGGACCGTTATCTGAAGGGCCGCGCCTCCGGCATCCTGAGCTTCGGTATCGACGGCGGCGTCGAGGCGGCGACCGCGTTCATCGATGCGCTGAAGCTCGTCACGCGCCTCGTGAACATCGGCGATGCGAAATCGCTCGCGTGCCATCCGGCGAGCACCACGCACCGTCAGCTGACGCCCGAGGAATCCCTCAAGGCCGGCGTCTCCGACGACCTCGTGCGCCTGTCGATCGGCATCGAGCACATCGACGACATCCTCGAGGATATCGACCAGGCGCTCGCGGCGGCGGGTGCCCGGCCGAAGCTGGCCGTGAACGCCTGATCGCGGCGGCGGGTCGGTGCGGTGCGTTCGTGTCCGCGCATTGCTCCGACCCGGTTCCCCGGCCTAGACTTGAGGGATGGGCCGTTTCCGATTCCTCGTCGTCCTGCTGCTGATCGCCTGCCTCCCGTTGAAGGTGGTGGCAGCGGTCGTCATGCCGTTCTGCGGCGCGTCGCCTGCCGCGATGGTGCACAGCGATCATGCCGGTGGTGACAGCGGGCATGCGGGCCACGACGAGCATGCCGATCACGGTGCAATGCCCGGGCTGGCGTCCGATCCCGCCTCCTCGTCCGACGACGACTGCAACCAGTGCGGCCTCTGCCATCTGGCCTGCGCATCGGCGATTCCCGTGGATATCGCGGTGCTGAAGATCCGCTTCGCGCCCGTCCTGTCGGCGGCACTGCCCGGCAGTTTCGTCTCCTTCATCCCCGAACTCCTCTTCCGACCTCCGTTGCGTCCTGCGACGACTGCACTCGCCTGAGTGCCTACGCCGGCGGCGCCTGTGCGTCTGCCGGACCGCTGACCGCCTGCTCGCCAGATTTCCCGGGGGCAGGGGTGCAATGCATCGGAGGTTTCCCATGGGGTCCACCCCTTCACCGGCGGCGCTTCCGCGCACGCCGTGGCGCATCGACCATGCGGTCGGTGCGCTCTGCCTGCTCGTCCTGCCAATCGCGGGGTGCAGCACACTCACGGCCGATCACGGCTTCGGTGATGTCCGCCGGACGGTCGCCGACCGCGTCGATGCGCCCTTGACCTGGGCGCGATCGGACGCCGAGCGGCGCCATGTCCGCGAGGTAGTCGCCGACCATCTTTCGAAACCGCTCGATGCGGATTCGGCGGTGGCCGTGGCCTTGGTGAATCATCCGGGGCTCCAGGCGACGTACGCGGAGCTGGGCATCGCCGAGGCCGATGTCGCGCAGGCCGGGCGGCTGCCCAACCCGCGGTTCTCGACGACGCGGACGCGGTCGGACGACTCGTTCAAGTACGAGACCGCGCTGACCCTGCCCATCGTTGCGCTGCTCACGATGCCGGCGTCGGTACGGATGGAGCGCCAGCGGTTCGAGGCCGTGAAGCTCGAAGTGGCCGACCGCGTGGTGCGGCATGCCGCGCAGACCCGTCGTGCGTGGATCGAGGCGGTGGCCGCGGCGGCCACCGTGGCCTACCTGCAGCAGGTCCACGATGCTGCCGAGGCCACGTCGGAACTCGCGGGGCGCATGGTCGCTGCGGGCAACGCGCCGTGGCTGGATGCCCTGCGCGAACAGGCGTTTGCCGCCGAGACGGGTCTTCAGCTTCGTCGTGCGCAGGGTGCATCGGCAGCGGCCCGACTCCGGCTCGCCCGCTGGATGGGTCTCGGCGAGGCGCCCGTGAACTTCGTGCTCGCGGATGCGCTCCCGCCGCTGCCTGCGGCGGTCGATCCGGTCGCCGGGCTGGAAGTGCTTGCGCTTGATCAGCGGCTGGACGTCCTCGCCGCGAAACGGGGCGCAGAGGCAACGGCGCGCTCTCTCGGTCTCACGCGGGCGACCCGCTTCGTGAACGCGCTCGAACTGGGGCCGGCGACGGTCCTGGAGCAGGGCGACGCCGCCAAGAAGGGCTACCAGATCAGCGTCGAACTGCCGCTCTTCGACTGGGGCACCAGCCGCGTCGCGCGGGCGGAGGCGACCTACATGCGGGCGGTCGGCCGCGTCGCCGAGGTCGCGCTCGATGCCCGCTCGGAAGTCCGCGAGGTCCACGCCGGCTACGAGGCGGCATGGGATGTCGCGGATCGCTACGCGAGGACCGTGGTCCCCGTCGCGGGGCGGATCGCGGACGAGAGCCTGCGCCGCTACAACGGGATGCTGATCAGCGTGTTCGAACTGCTGGCAGACGCGCGAGAGCAGGTGCGTGCCGCGCAGGGCGCCAACGACGCGCTCCGCGAATTCTGGCTGGCGGAGGCGGATCTGCGTCTTGCCCTCGGCGGCCGGTTGTCCGCGCCGACCACCTTGGCCGCATCGGCGCCCGCCAAACCGACGCCGCCGACGGATCCGACCGCACCCGGTCACGAACATCACAAGGACTGACGCCATGGACCGCAGACATTTTCTCCGCGGCTCCGCCGCCACTGGCTTGGCGGCGATGGCCGTCAGCCGTTCCGCACTGGCCGGCCTGCCCGAGATCGCAACGCACACGGGTGCCGACACGCGTCCGCCGCTCGCGCCGCCCGACGGCGTGCCGTATCGCCCCGTCACCACGCTGAACGGCTGGACGCTGCCGTGGCGCCGCAATGGCGAGTGGAAGGAGTTCCATCTCGTCGCCGAGCCTGTCGTGCGCGAGATCGCGCCGGGCATGAAGGCCAACCTCTGGGGCTACAACGGGCAGTCGCCGGGGCCGACACTCGAATGCGTCGAGGGCGACCGCGTGCGCATCTTCGTGACCAACCGACTGCCCGAGCACACGACGATCCACTGGCACGGCATCCTGCTGCCCAACGGCATGGACGGCGTGGGCGGCCTCACGCAGCCGCAGATCCAGCCCGGCAAGACCTTCGTGTACGAGTTCGAGATGCGGAAGTCGGGCACGTTCATGTACCACCCCCACGCTGACGAGATGGTGCAGATGGCGATGGGGATGATGGGCGCGATCGTCGTGCACCCGCGGAACCCGACGGAGCACGTGGTCGATCGCGACTACGTCTTCCTGATCAATGCCTACGACATCGACCCCGGAAGCTACACGCCACGCGTGGCGACCATGACCGAGTTCAATCTCTGGACGTGGAACAGCCGGGCCTTCCCCGGCATCGACTCGCTCGTGTGCGGCGTCGGCGAACGGCTGCGCATCCGGATGGGCAACCTGACGATGACCAATCACCCGATCCACATCCACGGCACCGAACTCTTAGTCACGTGCACGGATGGCGGTTGGGTACCGCCCACGGCGCGGTGGCCAGAGGTCACGGTCGACATGCCCGTCGGTGCCATGCGGACCATCGAATGCGTCTTTCGGGACCCGGGGGACTGGTCGCTCCATTGTCATAAATCGCATCACACAATGGGACCCATGGGCCATCGCGTACCGACCCTGATCGGCGTCGACCATGCGGGCCTCGTGAAGCGCATCCGCGGCATTGCGCCGGGCTACATGGTGATGGGCGACACGGGGATGGCCGAGATGGGCGACATGCAGATGCCGCTGCCGGAGAACACGCTGCCCATGATGACCGGCGAAGGCCCCTTCGGGCCCATCGAGATGGGCGGGATGTTCACGACAGTGAAGGTGCGCGAAGGGCTGGCGCCGGACGCCCGGGCAGTGGCGGGCTGGTACGAACATCCCGAAGGCACTGTTGCGCGGGAGTGGACCGGCGACGCTGTCGGCGAGGTCAGGCAGGGCGGTCCGTCAGCGGACAACGACACCCTGCAGGTCCGGAAACCCGGGGGTGCGCACGAGCATCACTAGGCACCCGGCGGAGGCTCCGGAGAGAGCGGGCGTGAGCGGGGGAGGGGGCGGGACGGTACTTGGCGACACCCGGGACGGAGACCCCCGGGATGGAGACACTTGGAATAAAGTGTGGTAAATTTTCCCACACTAAGACATCAGGTCAGCGAATCATGAAACCGATCCAGTTGCATGCTCTACACCTGCCGCGCGTGACGCGACCCCGCTGGGGCTGGCGACTGTTCGTCGTGGCTGTGGCGGTCCTCGGGTGCCTCCCCGCCGTGATCGTCCGTTTCCAGATCCTCGCGACGCTCGACGAGTTCGACGCGAACCGCGTGCACGTCCCGCAGCCGGTCCGCGAGGCGTACGCGGACGCCTCGCACCGGAGTCGAGAGGAGCAGGGCAGATCCCCCCGGTTCGACGGCGGCGTGCTGCGCTGATCGCTCTTGGGGTGGCCAACTGTGCCGCCACCGATTCCACTCCCTCACCCCGCCTGCGTGGAGAGGAGAGAGGGGTGAGGGGAGGGCGTCTTGCCTGAGGCTGAGTTCCCCGTTCCGTCGCCGCTTCCCCTCACCCTGCCCTCATCCAACTCGCGCCCGATTCGCTCGGATTCGGCGGGCGCAGCACAGGGCGTAGGCACTGTTCTGCGTCCAGCCTCCTCCCGCTTGCGGGGAGAGGGTTCATCGCGGGGTGCAGGCGTCCTTGATGTGACATCACGTTGCGAAGACGGGTTACCTTCCGGGCGCGCGGCGGGCCCGGAAACTCATGAAGCGGGCCACGCGCGCGAACTTACGCGTTCAGGTTGAAGCGGCAGCCACGTGCGCTCCCTCGCCCCGCTTGCGGGGATGAGGCTGGACATCCGACAGTGCTTGCGCACTGTTGGATGCCTGCCGAATCCGAGCGACTCCGGCGCGAGGTGGATGAGGCCGGACACCGAAGAGTGCCTGCGCACTGTTCGGTGCCTGCCGAATCCGAGCGACTCCGGCGCGAGGTGGATGAGGGTCGGGGTGACGGGCGGCCACACGTGCCCCGGCTGGACGCATCGAGATGGTCGGCACTATGGCTCTCCCCTGACTCCGCACGGCACGTCCCCCGATACACGTTTCGCTCCCTCGCCCCGCCCGGCGGGGAGAGGGTTGGGGTGAGGGGCGGCCAGATGTGCCCACGCCGGATGCGCCGAGATGATCCGCGCGATGCCTCGCCTCTGACTGCCCATCGCCCACCCTCGATACACGCGCCCCGGACCCTGCCGGATCCGGGGTCACCATCAGAACTGGCCGCATGCCCTGAAAGCGTGATAGAAGCCGGGTTTTGCAATCCCCGCCAACCGGGGCATGGAGAACATCGAGATGGTGCGTTTTCTCAAGCAGGGCATCAGCGCCGCGGATGACGCGGCCGAGCAGTTGAAGGTCCGCGCCACGGTGGAAGGGATCATCGCCGACGTCGAGAAGCGAGGCGACGCCGCCGTGCGCGAGATGTCCGAGAAGTTCGACAAGTGGTCCCCACCTTCCTTCCGCCTCAGCCAGGCCGAGATCGAGGCCAACGTGAAGGCGCTATCGCCCCGCGACGTCGACGACATCAAGTTCGCGCAGACGCAGATCCGCAACTTCGCGCAGATCCAGCGCGACTCCATGAAGGACGTCGAGGTCGAGACCCTCCCCGGCATCATCCTCGGCCACAAGAACCTGCCCGTGAACTCCGTCGGATGCTATGTGCCCGGCGGCAAGTACCCTCTGGTGGCGTCGGCCCACATGACCATCCTGACGGCGAAGGTCGCCGGCGTGCCGCGCGTGATCGCCTGCGCGCCGCCCTTCCAGGGCAAGCCGTCGCCGGCGATCGTTACTGCGATGCACCTCGCGGGCGCCGACGAGATCTACGCGCTGGGTGGCGTGCAGGCCATCGCTGCGATGGCCGTGGGCACCGAAACGATCCAGGCCACGGACATGGTGGCCGGCCCCGGCAACGCCTACGTCGCTGAAGCGAAGCGCCAGCTCGCGGGCCGCGTCGGTATCGACCTCTTCGCCGGCCCCACCGAAACGCTCGTGATCGCCGACGACACCGTCGACGGCGAGATCTGCGCGACCGACCTGCTCGGTCAGGCCGAGCACGGCCCGAACTCTCCCGCGATCCTGCTCACCAACTCCGAGAAGCTCGCGCACGACACGATGGCGCAGATCGAGATCCAATTGAAGACACTGCCCACCGCGGCCGTCGCCGGCCAGGCGTGGCGCGACTACGGCCAGGTCATCGTCTGCGACACGTATGAAGAGATGGTGATCGAGGCCGACCGCATCGCGTCCGAGCACGTGCAGGTCATGACGAAGGACCCCGACTACTTCCTGAAGAACATGACCAATTACGGCGCGCTCTTCCTCGGGCCGGAAACGAACGTGAGCTATGGCGACAAGGTGATCGGCACCAACCACACGCTGCCCACGCGCAAGGCTGCGCGCTACACGGGCGGGCTGTGGGTCGGCAAGTTCATCAAGACGTGCACGTACCAGAAGGTGAAGCCGGAAGCCTCGGCGATGATCGGCGAGTACTGCTCGCGGCTCTGCGCGATCGAAGGCTTCGCGGGCCATCAGGCCCAGGCCGACATCCGCGTGAAGCGGTACGGCCATCTGAAGGCCGGCGGTCACCGCTGACCGGCACTGCCACCGGCGCGGAAGATCGCGCCGGTGGCAGGTGTTGCCTCGACAGCTACTTCGACTGGAGATAGGTCGCCAGCGAGAAGATGTTCTCGTCGGTGAGGTCCTTCACCACGCCGTGCATCACCGGTGAATCGCGCAGGCGGTTGCGCAGCATCTGCATCTGGCGCGACAGGTACTGACCGTACTGGCCGGCGAGACGCGGGAACACCGTGTGACCCTCTGCATCCATGCCGTGACAGTTCGCGCACGCGGGGATGCCCTTGTCGGCCCGACCGCGCTCGTAGAAGTCACGTCCGTCGGCCACCACTTGGGGATCTCCGGGCACACCCTTCATCGGCGTTTGTGTCGCGTAGTAGTGCGCGAGCCCCTCGACGATGTTGTCGTCGAGCGTCGCGGCGACCCCCCACATGAAATCGTGCGCCTCCGGATCCCCGCGACTCTGGCGACGGAAGGCCTTCAGCTGCGCTTCGAGATACTGCTTCTGCTGCCCGGCGAGGCGTGGCACGAGCGGGTTGTCTCCTGCGCCCTGTGTGCCGTGACAGGTCATGCACATCCCGGTGGCGAGTCGCTTCGCGGCCTCGCGCGAGGAAGCGTCGGGTGCGGTCTGCGCGAGGGCGTCCCAGGCACTGGCGGCGAACAACATGGCGGCGAGGCCTGCGGTCAACACGGTCTTCATCATCGTCCTTTTCTGCTGGTGATCCCCGGTTCCGCACCTCTGCCGGTGCGAAACGATCCCTGCAACGGGGCGCGAATCAGGCGTCGTGCCGCGTGCGCGCGATACGCGCCGCTGTCGCGATGCCTGATTCCGCTTACAGTAGACGCCCACCTGACGTGGGGACTGTTGATGTGAGTCAACCCGGATACCGAAGCGCCGCATCCACACACGACCCCACACACGCAGGGCCGAAGCGATGCGATGCCTGATCGCATCGATCTCCGCGTCGGCCATGATCACGACAGCCGCTGCCGGCGACATCACCGAGATCGACCACCGTGTCGGGTATGGCGCGGCTGGGATCCACCTTCACGAGAAGTACGTCGCCCCGCCTGTGCCTCGGCCGGTCGTGGTGCTCGCCCATGGCTCGGGTTCGGCGGGGCGCGAGAGCTTCGACCTTCAAGTGTCTGGGCGCAACGACGCGAGTCTCATGGACGTCCTCGCACGCGCGGGCTTCGACGTCTTTGCCCTCGATGTGCGCGGGTTCGGGCGCTCGACGCGCCCCGAATCGGGTGTGACGACGGCCGGGGCCGCGGAAGACCTCGGCGCCGCCATCGAGCACATCGCGCAGTTGCGTGACGTCGCTCGCGTCGCGGTCGTGGCGTGGAGCTGGGGCACCCAGTACGCGGGCATGTATGTGGCCGAGCATCCGGACCGCGTGTCGCGATACGTGAGCCATGCGCAGATGCACGCCGGCAGCCGCGATCTCGTGCGTCGACGCGCGCAGCTTGACGTCTACCGGGAGGGCCCCTATGTCCAGGTGGCGGAAGGCAGCTGGAAGAGGCGATTCGTCTCATCGACACCCGACAGCGTGAACGACCCGGCCATCGTCGACGCGTTCGCGCGCGCCGCCGCGCTGGCCGAACCGCGCACCCCGACCGGCCCGCAGCTCGACATGATCGAACGCATGCCGATGGTCGACCCCACCCGCATCGCCGTCCCGGTCATGATGATCCACGGAGAACACGACGATGTCGCGGACCGGGATGGCCTGCTCCCGTTCTTCCGGGCGTTGCCCAATGCGGACAAGCGCTACGTCGTGATCCCGGGCGGCGGCCACATGCTTCACCTGCAGGCGGGTAGAAGGCTGTTCCATGCGGCACTGATCGAGTTCCTTTCGGCGGAGGCGAGTGCTTCCGCGAGTGCGCCCGGTAAGCGATAATCGCGCTCCTTCCCGGCCGGGATGGCGGAACTGGTAGACGCAGCGGACTCAAAATCCGCCGGTGGAAACATCGTGGGGGTTCGATTCCCCCTCCCGGCACCAAATAGACCCCTCAGCAACGTGCACCGACGTACCGAATACGTGCGGCACACCGTTGATTCCAAAAGCAAATTAGTCTTGTTTCGCTGTCGATAGCGTGCAGCGGCTGCACCGAGCGTGCGCCGAAACGCAAGCGTTACTGGCGGAACAAACGGCGGAACGAAAAGGGGCGGGAATGGGAAAACGCAAGCTGGCGGCACGGCTTCACATGCTCTCCGTGCGCGAAGTGATCGCGGCGGACATGGGCGACCACAACGACGGCGGAGGGTTGCTCCTTCGGGTACAGACGGACCGTGCGTCCTGGGTGTTCCGCTACACCGCCGCGACCGGACGGCGCCGGGAGATGGGCGTCGGGGCATGTCAGCGGCAGAGCGCGGCGATGGCGGGCGAGAGCCTGCGCCAAGCCCGCGAGAAGGCCGCACAGGCGCGCGCGATGCTTGACGAGGTTCCGCCTCGCGATCCCATCGACGAACGCGCCAGAGCGCGCGCAGAGGCTGCGGAGGCCGAGCGGAGGGCCGTGGCAGAGAGACGGACGCGCGGCGAGTCGCTGGCCCGCGTCGCCCGCGCCTATCACGAGAAGTACATCGAGCCGAAGCTATCCACGGCGCAGTCGGCCCGCTGGATCGGTTCGCTCGCGATCCACGTGCCCGCCGACCTGTGGGCCAAGCCGATCGAGGCCGTGACCCGCGCGGAGTTGCTCGATTTTCTGCTGGGAATGCAGTCTGAGTTCGCCGACACCGCGCACCGCGTCCGTCGCCGTCTCGATGAAATCTACGACGACGCCATCGATCGCGGGCTCGTCTCCGAGAATCCGGTGGGGCTTCTGCGCAACAAGCTGCGCCGGCACCGCGTTTCTCGTCGCGTGGTCCCGCGAGCGTCCCTGCCCTATGCCGAGGTCACCGCATTCGTGCATCGTCTGCGCGGGCAGTCAGGCGTTGCCGCCCGGTGCCTCGAATTCGTGATCCTGACCGCGGCCCGAACGGGCGAGGCCATCGGCGCCACGTGGGACGAGATCGACCTACCGGGCGCGCTGTGGACCGTGCCGGCCGAGCGTATGAAGGGAGGCCAGGCCCATGCTGTGCCGCTGTCGCCGCGCGCCGTGGAGATCCTGAACGAGATGCAGGCGCTGGGTTCGCCGTGGGTTTTCCCGTCCCCGCAGAAGCAGACGCGTCCGATGTCGAACATGGGAATGCTCGCGATGCTGAAGCGCATGAACCGGACGGACATCACCGTGCATGGCTTCCGTGCGACCTTCAGCACCTGGGCGAACGAGACAGACACGGGTCGCCCTGACGTGATCGAAGCGTGTCTGGCGCATCGCGAGAACGACCGCATCCGGGCTGCGTACAACCGCGCGACCTTTGCCGTGGATCGTCGCAAGCTGCTACTTGCCTGGGCGCAGTTCGTCGAGACCGGCAATCAACCCGGGACCGTGGTCGAACTGCGCGGTGCCCGGGCTGCATGAAGGCGGCCTGATAAGTGACAAATGTAACCGGTAGATGCGATGCGACAATGAAATTGCGTTCTGGCAAGACACCGTCCAGCTTTCGCCGCGCCTAGGCTGATCCCCGAACGGCCGCTCACCCTGGCGGCCTGGCGCGGCTCCTCTCTCAGGGGCGCGAGGGTGCGCGCATGAAGAAGCTGACCCAGTCGGAACCACAGCCTTACCTAGGCGACCTTGCGACGCCGATCGTTCTACCACCGGCTCCGAGTCCCGGGACCTTTCTCACGCCAGTTCCTGACGACGAGCGACGCCGTAGCGTCAGTGAATGGCGGAACCGCGCGTCGATGACAACCGCGACGGCACATCTGCGCAAGCTCTCGCTGTTGCTGGACCACTACAGCATCGATCGAGCGGACAACGACTGTTGGCTGCATCTCGCAACGGCGTTGGCGATTGCGCACGTGCCTGGATTTCAGACCGGATACGAAGACGACGGTCCGAAGGTTGGAAGAAATAGGCTGTGGAATTCTGGCTCCTATGCGCAGTTATGGATGGCGGTTTGGTGGATGTGTCGGAAGGAAGGCGTGAGTGAGTCGGCGGCCTGTCAACGACTTGCTCTTAGGACGGTGTGGAGTAAACGCGGGAGCGCCGAGACGCTGCGACGCAAACTTGCGGACGCCAAGCGGGATGCGCTTGCGATCGAAATGGTTGCGATGATGGAGCGCGTTTTTTTGGAAATGCCAGACATCGACATGGAGTCGATGGTCACGAAGTTTGTCAGCGGCAATATGCAGAGACCGACGGGCGGACGGTAGGGAGTTGCGCGGAAATAGGAAGGGTATTGTTTCCGCGCAACAGGTGGGGAGACATTAGGTGCACCCAGTCCGTGAGGAGTTGCACGATGTCTCAAGCTCTGAAGTTTCTCCTGAGCATTTCCGAGGTCGCAGTCGCACTTGGAGTCAGCGAGCGGAAGGCGCATCAGCTTCGCCACGATCCGACCTTTCCGCTGCCGATCGCACTCGGCGGTAGCGAACGCTGTCTGCGCTGGCGTGTGGCCGAGATTGAGGCCTACGCTACCGCACACCAGCCGGCCAAGCCCCAGTCCGAACCGATCGGACTCGCTCTGGCGCGGGCTGCACGTAAGGCGCGCCGCCCCTCTACACCCCTGACCTCGCGCGAGATGCTCGCCGCGGGCCTCAACGCCGATTGCAAAGCAGCCTGATCGCCCATGCGGCCAATCCTGTATCGCCTGAGTCTGGCTGTCGCAGCGTACCCCGAGTTCATCGGGCTTGTGCTGCTGGTCCTCGCGTCCTGGTGGCGGGCATGAGTGCGGTGGCTGAGCATGTGGTGCCGTTACGGCAGAAGGAGCGCGTGCCTCGCTACGGCGAGATCGCAACGGCGCTCGCGGACCTGGGATACCTGCCCGTGCCGATTAAGCCCGGCGAGAAGCGTCCGCCGATGAAGCAGTGGCAGCAATGGCGCCACAGCGGAGGGAATGCGGCGCCCCACACCAACGACTTCACAGGCATCTTGACCGGCCACGGTTGTATCGCGATCGACATGGATGTGACTGACCCGGAACTGGCGGAGGTGGTCGACATCCTCGCTCAACAGTGCCTCGGGAAGGCTCCTATCCGGGTCGGCAAGGCCCCCAAACGACTTCGGCTATACAAGTACGCGGGCGAGTTCCGGAAGCAGTCGCTATCGCTTGGTGCGGCGGGCAAGATCGAGATCATGGGCACCGGGCAACAGGTGGTCGCGTTTGCGATTCATCCCGACACCCGCGAGCCGTATCTGTGGACGACGACGGCAACGCCGCTCAACACGCCCTGCGAGGACCTGACATCGGTCGAGCAGCGGCACCTGGATGCATTTCTGGCAGAGGTCTCAAAGGCGTGCCCGAACGCGGTCGCCAGGAAGTCGCCCGGGGAGCGGTCTGCGCTCGCGGCCGATGAGCGATGGAGTGAGCCGGTCCTGCGCATTCTCATCGGTGAAGAGCTTCACGACAGCATCCGTGATCTTGCGGCGAGCTGGATCGGCGCGGGAATGCCGCCTGGCGCGGCCGTGCAGGCGTTGCGATCGATCGTTGCGCAGTCATCTGCGCGGATTGCCACCCCTGAACGTTGGCAGGAGAGATACGACGACATTCTACGGGCCGTTGCCAGCGCGGAGCGGAGATTCACACCGTCGAAGACCGAGGCGATCGAGAACTGGCTTGGCCGTTCGCAAGCCGTGGAGCGCAAACGTGGCGCCGTGACCAAGGAAGACTTCTACGCTTACCTTCCGGCGCATCGATACCTTCACGTCCCGACGCGCGAGTTGTGGCCACCGCAGAGCGTTGACGGAAACATTCCTGCCGACGCGTGGCCGATGGAGGGCGGCAAGCGGGTGAATCCGTCGCGATGGCTGGATCAGCATCGGGCGGCGCATCAAACGACCTGGCACCCGGGCGAGCCGATGATCGTCGAAGGCCGTGTGGTGGCAGAGGGCGGATGGGTGCCGAATCCAGGTGCCGTGGTCTTCAACCTGTACCGAGCGCCTGAGCAGGAACCGGGTGATCCAACGCAAGCGCAGCCATGGCGCGATCACTTGGCCCGCTTGTACGGGCGAGATGCCGCTCATATCGAGAAGTGGTTGGCGCATCGCGTGCAGCGGCCGGGCGAGAAGTGCAATCACGCACTGGTGCTCGGCGGCAATCAGGGCGTCGGAAAGGATTCGCTGCTCAAGCCCGTCGAGCGCGCCGTCGGTGCATGGAACGTGGCCGAGGTCTCTCCGTCGGCGCTGCTGGGGCGCTTCAATCCGTATCTGAAGAGCGTGATTCTGCGGATCTCCGAGGCGCGCGATCTGGGCGACATGGACCGCTTCGCGCTGTACGACCGCACGAAGACGCTGATGGCGGCGCCTCCGGACGTGCTGACCGTGGACGAGAAGAACATCCGCGAGCACAAGGTGTTCAACGTCACCGGCGTGATCGTGACGACGAATCACTTGCTGGACGGCATCTACCTTCCTGCCGACGACCGCCGCCACTTCGTCGCGTGGAGTGAGTCCGTCAAGGAGGAATTCCCCGCTGACTACTGGCGCGCATTCCATCGCTGGCTAGATGCTGGCGGGAATGGCCACGTCGCCGCGTACCTGCGAACCCTGGACCTTTCCGACTTCGACTCCAAGGCCACGCCACCGCGCACCGCGGCCTTCGACGCCATCGTGCAGGCGAACCATGCGCCCGGCGAGGCCGAGGTCGCCGACTGCATCGATCATCTTGGGAAGCCCCCAGCCTTCACGCTCAAGATGCTAGAGGACGCCGCAACCCAACGAGGCGTTACGGCTCTGGCCGAGGAACTGAAGGACAGGAAGTACCGCCGTCAGATTCCGCACCGACTTGAGCGGGCGGGGTATCTCGCTGTGCGCAACCCCGATGCGGCCGACGGTCTGTGGGTGATCGGGGGCCGCCGGCAAACCGTGTACGCGGAGCGCAGCCGGAGCGAGATGGCGCGACATGAAGCGGTGCGACGCCTGCTGAGGCCGCATTCATGAATCAGTCCAATCAGTGCAGTCAGTGGTTCTACATCCCGCTTCCACTACTACCCATGACCACATCGACCAACGTCACACGAAACACACGCGAGGGGTAAGGAGGTCGGTGGAGGCAGGATGCCGAACCACTGATTTCACCGATTGGACTGACCAACGCTCGGAGGAAATTCGATGATCCACCCTAACACCGTCGCGCTCGTCGTACTCCCGATGCCGTGCTGCGGGAACCCGTTCGCGATCGGACAGGTGTTCAAGGCCGACAGCATCGCCCACCACGACGACTGGCCGTGCCCGCATTGCGGCTGCACCTTGGTCGGACGCTGGGCGCAAGGCACGGGCGGAGAGCCGCATATCGAGTCGACCCTGTTTCCCCTCGGCATGATCCACCAATGGAAGCGGGCGGGACTGGCCGACAGGGCACACGCATGACCGCGACCGTTCACAGCATCGCCATCGCGCGGTCCCGTGCAAAGGCGGGGGATGCGGGGGGGCGGGGCTTCAACAGGCATCACTGAACAGGACAGATATAACTTGAGTCTTCATGTCGGATACCTCAGAGAACCTCCGCACCCCCCGCACCCACCCCCGAGAAGGCCCGAACACAGGGCGGATCACGATGCAGACAGCACCCGTTTTGCGTCGACTCCGACCGTCTACAGGACACCAGGACCCCTTGCGACACCCAGATGCGCGACCGCGAAAGATGACCTCACCCTACCATCCAACAGTCGCCGAGGGTCTTGGTGCCGAGATCCTACTCAATACTCAATCGCGACCACGCCACGTCGACGATCGTCGTCCTCGAGGGCGCCACGAAGCATCGAGTACCAGAGCCGATGATATGCGTCGGAGAGACGCAGGAACGTGCGAAGGTGCATGCCCTTCGGTCTCGATATCTTGTCCCAGCAACGTCCGCCTCCTGCGAGGCGATGCTCGAGCTTGGCCAATCGATGCCACATGCGATCCATCGGACTGAGACTCTGGACACGATACGCGACGCCAAGACAGGGACCGCAGACCAGGGCGCCCAACGATGGCGCCACGTACAAGTGAACCTTCTTGCCGCGGCAATTTGGGCATTCGAACCATGTGCGCTGGCCGCCGAGATGACTGGCTGTATATGTGAGTCGGATGCTGACGTTTAACGAGCGGCCGCTGTCACGTGCGCCAGTGGGCTGAACTGTGATCGAAATGCTATCGCCATCCGAAGACACACGCAGACTCGCCACCCCTCTGTCCGTACCCCCGCTACCCGTCCAGGTGCAGGAGGACGCAACGCCTTTGCGGAGTGCCCCTGACACCCGAATCTCGTCAAGGCTGAGCCTCAGCAGTGCCTGCGTCTGGGGCCGGTAGCCGGGACGTCCTGCGCCAGCGCGAAATCCACCTCTACTCATGCCTAAAGAATACGAAAAACCATCCCAATCCGACAGATGCAAACGCCCTCCCCGTTCTTCATCGAGCCTAGAAAATCTTTCGTGCCACGAACATAGGCTCACCAGATGAGCATGTGATGCGCAGCGAAAAATTCTACGCGCGACGCAGTTGCATTGCCACTGACTCATCTAGTGAGGCAGTCCCCCCCCCGAATACTCGCTCCAGCAGACGCCAGCTTCGACACCGAGTGTGGCCGCCTGCACTGGCCGACCGCCATCCCCGATGGCATTGGCACCCTCGAGCACAACAGCCAGACCTGGAGCCCCATCATGCGGACAGCCGCTTCTCGCCCGACAGCATCAACAACCCGTACGGGGTGGGGAATCCGTATTCGGGGAAGAGGATTTATTTGGTGCCGGGGAGGTGAGGGTGGGTAGCAACAACGTGGACTGAACGCACACGGGCGGACAATCTAGGGCAGTGCAAAGCCATTTCCGAAGGCTCGCTAGCTGGTGCGCCGGTCGACGGTGTTTGTCCATGCACCCCTGGCCTTGCGATCGGGTCTACCGCGGCGCGGAGCGGGGGCTAGCCGTGTCCCGGACGTTGTGCAAGACCATCGTTCGGATCAGGACGAGCTACAGTGGTTGGCGCGTCGGTGCGATTTGCCGAGCCTAGCAGCATCGCTGAGGGATTGGACACCCTCACGCTCCATGTGGCGGCGGTCAAGTGACTACAGGTTGTTCTGATCGATCACCATTGCACCCATGGGCTCGTCCATTTCTGCGCACGTCAGGCTGACCTTGCTCGTGGACACCCCACTCATGCCCAGTGCCTTCACAAATTCGTCCACCGAGCGCGTGGACGTCCTGTTGCCGCAGACTTTCCTGATCCCCGCGGTCAGCGTTTTCTCGGCCGTGCGACGCGGCTCCAGGGACTCCGGGAAGTAGCTCCCCCGGCGCCGCTTCGGGATCTTCAGCTCGACGCTGCCCGCGCGTGCGAAGTGCGCGCTAGCCATTCCGGCTGTCGAGACGCCCAGGTTTCTGCTTGATTGAGCCCCACCCAGCAAACCCCGTGCACGCCCAGCTCCATGAGCCGCTGTGCCATGAACTGCACCATCGCGCGCAGGACATTGGGGCCCGCGCCCTCCTCAGCCCATTCGGCCAGTGGCATGGTGGGATTGGCCATCGTGTGGCCCTCGTGATCAAGGGGGTGGCGCACCTAAGCCTTATTCGGGATTGCAGGTTGGCCGCATCATCCGAGGCCTCCAAAAGGATAGGGCCCCCCGCTCTGGGCTAAACCTGCCGCGGGTGGCCGAACCGCGACGACTCACAATACGGCCGGAGACACGATTGCGCATCTGGGACGGCGCGCAGTACGTGCTGCATTGAGACCAGCAAACGCTGTATGCGAAAAGCTACACTCGGGCACCGCCAACCTCCATACGGGTGGACCCAAGACCCAGGTCCGCACAGATAACATGGGATCCGGCGAAGGGCGGTGGTGACCGCGTGCGGGAATAGGTTCTGGAGGCAACCAACGTGGCGAGGATTTTTCCACCTGTATTGGAGCGGAGTGCGATCTCTGCTGGCGCCGCTGCCGAGATCGACGTGCTTCGCCGATTGGAGGCTGGTCTTTCGAATGCGTTTTCCATCTTTCACAGTGTCGATTGGAGCAGCGGCTATGCGGGCACTGAACGGCATGGAGAAGTCGACGTGGTCGTGGTGAATCAGTCGGGCGACCTGCTTCTCCTCGAGGTCAAGGCTGGCGAGGTTGAGTTTCACGCTGATGGTATTTTCAAGCGCTACGGCAACCAGACGAAGGACGTAACTTCGCAGATTCGAATGCAGTACGGCGCCATGCGTTCTCGGCTCCAGCAGGCCGGCCTCACGGTTGCTTTGCATCACATGCTCGTGCTGCCCGACTTGAAGGTCCGTTCGGAAACGGTCCTGTGGCCTCGCGAGCGAATTGTCGACTGTGATGACCTCGAGGATTTGATTCCTCGCGTTCTGGAGCAGCTTGGCGTGGGCCTGCCTGGTGACGACGTCCACGGTCGCGTATTGGCCTTCCTCGAGAACCGATTCCGAGTTGCACCTGATGTCTCCACCATGGTCGGCAGGCTTCAGGAGGCGTCGATTCGACTTTCGTCGGGCCTTGCGACGTGGGTGCCTCGAATGAATGTGCCGTCGGGGTTGATTCGAGTAGAAGGCACTGCAGGCTCAGGCAAGACGCAGTTGGCATTGCGCCTGCTGCGTGAAGCGGACGTCAACGGGCAACGAGCCATATACATCTGCTTCAACCGTGCGCTGGCGGACCACATAGCGCGTGTCGTGCCCGTTCGAGTACCCGCCGAGACTTTTCATGAATACGCCGCGAGCGTCTGTCGCCGTGCAAGCATCGAAGTTGATTTCGCGTCCGCAGGCATGTTCGACCGGCTCGCCGCAGGCTGCCTCGAGCTTCTACGGCACGCAGATCCCGATCTGGACCTTCTGGTCCTCGACGAAGCTCAGGACTTTCAGCCGGAATGGGTCGAAGCTCTCTTGTGGCGACTTCGTCCAGGAGGGCGTGCCGTTCTCATGGAGGATCCCAACCAACAGTTGTATGTGGACCGAGTGTCCTTCGATCTGCCAGACGCCACCACGGTCACATCGCAGGAGAACTTTCGGACCCCGCGTGCGGTTGTCCGATTGATCAATCTTCTGGGACTTTGTGATGAGGAGATCGAAGCGTGTTCCCCTTACGAGGGCCATGTGCCTGATCCGATCTGCTATGACGACGAGGCCCATTGCATCGGTGCGACGGAGCTCGCAGTTCGCCGCTGCCTAGACCAGGGCTTCGCGATCGACGATGTCGCCGTCGTCAGCATGCGTGGCCGAGAACGGTCGCGACTTCAGCAGGTCGATCGGTTGGGTTCGTGGACCGTCAAGCGGTTCTCGGGAGCTTATGACGACGGGGGCGGTGCGGTCTGGACCACGGGCAACTTGCTGATCGAGTCGGTCCGTCGCTTCAAGGGACAGGCAGCCCCTGCGGTCGTCTTCACAGAGTGTGACTTCGACGCACTTTCGCCACTCAACCGAAGATTGCTCTTCGTCGGTCTCACTAGGGCGACGATGCACGTAGAGTGGGTTATCAGCCAGCGGTCTGCCGGTGTCATCAGGCAAGCGATCGAACGTGCCTCAAGCACCTGAGCCCCTTCCTAACCTCATCGCTTCGCCCGAGCCGCGCCATACGTGCACGCGGATGGTCCTCATCCGTCGCTTGATATGCGCGAGGCGCTGCCGTCGCGTAAACTGTATGTGTATCCAGCTCCGGAGTCTCGAATGAGCTCAGCATTGCCGTCCCGCCCCGCTGTGGTGCTTCTCAGCGGCGGGCTCGACTCAACCACGGTGCTCGCCATTGCAAGGAGTCAGGGATTCGTGCCGTATGCGCTCAGCTTCCGCTACGGGCAGCGCCATGTTCAGGAACTGAAAGCGGCCGAGGCAGTGGCTGTGGCGCACGGGGCACGCAATCACGTGGTGGCGCAGATTGATTTGCGGGAGTTCGGTGGTTCTGCACTCACTGCCGATATCGCCGTGCCGAAGGGGCGCTCGATCTCTGAAATGTCGCATGGCATTCCGATCACCTACGTGCCAGCCCGAAACACGGTTTTCCTGAGCTTTGCGCTGGCCTGGGCGGAGACACTTGGGGCGTCCGACATCTTCATCGGGGTCAATGCGCTGGACTACTCCGGTTACCCGGACTGTCGCCCGGAGTACATTGCTGCCTACGAGACCATGGCGAATCTGGCGACCAAGGCAGGGGTCGAAGCCACGCTGAAGTTGAAGATTCACACGCCCCTTATCAATCTGACCAAGGCTCAGATCATCCAGGAAGGATTGCGGCTCGGTGTCGACTACGGGCTTACCAGCAGCTGCTACGATCCTGGCGAGGGCGGCAGGCCCTGCTGCGCCTGCGATTCCTGCCTGCTGCGGGCCAAGGGCTTCGCTGAAGCGGGTGTACCCGACCCCCTCTACCTCCGCTTCGGGATAGCGTGATGGTCATGGCCAAGACTCTCTTCGCGGGGGCCGCCGGGTTCGAGGCGGCCCGCCACGTAGACATCCTTCCGCTGGGGCACCGCTCGCGGCGCTTGCATGGACACAGCTTCATGGCCCAGATTCGCTGCGTTCTCCCAGATGGGTGGGCTCGCTTTCCTGGCGGCGAGGTGGACCGGCTACGCCAGACCCTTGAAGCGCGCATCGCGCTGCTCGACTATCGACTTCTGAACGAGCAAGTCCACCAGCCGACCGATGAGAACCTTGCGCGCTGGATTTGCGCGCACCTAGACGTACCTGGAATCGAGCAGGTTGGCATCCAGAGCACCCCGCATGAGGGCGTGGACCTCGATGGGCGGGGGCATGCGCACGTCTGGCGCCGCTATGCGTTCCAGTCGGCGCACCGGCTTCCCAATGTCGCGCCCGGGCACAAATGCGGCCGTATGCATGGCCATGGCTTCGAGGTCATCGTCCACGCGGACCAGGAACTAGGGCAGCGTGATCTGAGCATCGACTACGATCATCTCGACGAGCTGTGGGCTCCCATCCACACGGAGCTCAACTACGCGTGCTTGAACGATCTACCGGGGCTCGAAAATCCTACGAGCGAGGTGCTGTCAAGTTGGATCTGGAGCCGGCTCAAGCTGCAGTTGCCGGAGTTGTCCTGGGTGACCGTCTACGAAACCGCATCCTGCGGCGCGAACTACGACGGGGCGCGCTATCGGATCTGGAAGGAACTCACGCTAGACAGTTCTCTGCAGCTCAAGCGCGCGCCTGACGTCAGCCCGTTACGCCGTATCCATGGCCACACTTACACGCTTCGACTGCACCTGTCGGCGCCGCTGGACACGATCATGGGTTGGACGATGGATTTCGGTGACGTCAAGGAGATCTTCAACCCCATCTTCAAGGCAATCGACCACCAACCGTTGCATCAGATCCCGGACCTGGCCGATTGCGACACCGCGTCGATCGCTCACTGGATTCTCGACAAGGCTCGTGGCCAGTTGCCACAGCTCGACCGGGTCGATCTGTACGAGACCCGCGGCTGCGGTGCCATCGTCAACCTGGGCGACGGGGGCCCGGCGCTGCCGGTGTGACGATGACCTACACCGTCAAGGAAGTCTTCTACACGCTCCAGGGTGAGGGGGGCCAAGCCGGCCGCGCTGCCATCTTCTGCCGTTTTGCCGGCTGCAATCTCTGGTCTGGCCGCGAGGCGGATCGAGCAAACGCCATCTGCCGGTTCTGCGATACCGACTTCGTGGGAACCGACGGTCCTGGCGGCGGCAGGTTTGCCACCGCTGGAGCGCTCGCCGAGGCCATCGCGGTACAGTGGCCAGGGCAGGCGGGCGGTAAGCCCTTGGTGGTGTGTACCGGGGGCGAACCACTGCTGCAATTGGACACCGCGGCGATCCAAGCCATTCATGCTCGGGGATTCGAGATCGCAGTCGAGACCAACGGCACGCAGCCAGCTCCCCCGGGGTTGGACTGGATCTGCGTCAGTCCGAAGTCGACTGCGGAGGTGGTGCTGACCAAGGGTGCCGAGCTAAAGCTGGTGTTCCCCCAAGCGGATGCAATGCCCGAACGGTTCGAGTCCCTCGAGTTCCAGCACTTTTTCCTGCAGCCCATGGATGGCCCGGACCAGCAGCAGAACGTGCAGATGGCGGTCGAGTACTGCCTGCGTAATCCGAAGTGGCGCCTCAGCCTGCAGACGCACAAGATCATCGGTATCGCGTGAGACGCATCGCTGACGGACTGCCTCACGGAGCGTCAGCGAAGGTGGTTGATGCAGTTGCTGGGCCCGCGGCGTAAGCTGATCCGCAGCGACCATCCCAGAACCAGAAAGCTGAGCATGAAGATCCTCGTCATCACCTCCTGCACAGGCGAAAAAGCGGTTGCCCCTGCGGACCAACTGACCCTGGCGGATTTCCAGAAGGGTCCGGAATTCGTGCGGGCTAGGGAGAGGGAGGTGAGCTCGGGTCTTGTTCCGGCGGAGTCCCTGTACACCGGCCTGCAGCATGTCCGCTTGATGCGAGGCGTCGTTGCAGCGCGCGCTGCCCTCGGCATCGACCTGGAACTTTGCGTGCTGTCGGCCGGCTATGGGCTCGTCGATGCAAATCGTCCGTTGGCGCCCTACGAGGCCACGTTTGCCGGCATGAAGCGCGACGACCTGCAGACTTGGGCGAATCGGCTGAGCGTGCCGAATGACATTCGGCGTCGGCTTGCGCAGCCGTTCGACGTGGCGTTTGTGCTGTTAGGCGAAGACTACCTGGTAGCCTGCAATCTGGATGCGGACATCAAGCTGGGAGGTCCAGTCATCTTCTTGTGCAGCGCCAAGACTGCAAAGACGCTCCCCAAGCTGCCGAACCTCCGCAGTGTCATCTTGGCCAACGCGCAAGCCAAGACCTTCGGCTGTGGGCTGGTCGGGCTCAAGGGGGAGGTCGTCGCGCGCGTACTTGAGCGACTGTCGGCAGATCCGGGCCGACTCGTGGATCTGCTGCGCGGCGAGGCTGACTTCCTGGCTTTTGCGCAGGCCCACGTGACAGGTCAAGCGAACAAGGCCGTGCGTGGTCAATCGCGCGCCAATCCCAAGGTCGACCAAGTCATCGAACTGACGGAATCCTGGCGGAACAAGCCGCATCGCCAACGGTTGTCGTACTTCATTCCCGAGTGGGACGACTTGGTCGACCCCGACTTCGACTTCGAAACCGACACCCACTCCGGCGGCTCTGGTGACTGGGCCAACGAAACCTATGCGCACCAAATGTACCCGGAGCCCAACTATGACGGGATCCTGATTTCGAAGGTCGTGGCGGAGAAGAGCAAGAAAAAAAAGGAGCGCATCAACCAGATGGGCGTGCACCGCTACCTGCGGGTACCGCGCGACTTTCCCATCATGGGCGACTGCGGTGCGTTCAGCTACATCCAGGACGAAGTACCGCCGTACCAGACTGACGAGATCCTGGACTACTACACGCGCCTGGACTTCGACTACGGGGTGTCGATCGACCACTTTGCCATTGGCGAAGGTGCTGAGCGACAGCGGCGCTATGAACTGACGATCTCGAATGCTGAGGCTTTCATCCGTGGGCACCAGGCGCAGGGCTTGAGCTGGACTCCGATCGGTGCGCTGCAGGGCTGGAACGAGAAGAGCTTTGCCGACGCCGCACGCAAGTACGTCGCACTGGGCTACGACTACATCGCGGTCGGCTCGATGGTGCGGCGGCGTACCCCAGAGATCCTGTCGATCGTGCGCGCGGTCCGTGCTGTGATTCCCGCGACGACTCGCCTGCACTTGTTCGGTGTGGCTCGGCTCAATGCGGTGGATCAACTGGCCGATGCCGGCATTACGTCGGCCGACAGTGCGTCCGCACTGCGCCGTGCGTGGATGGGTACTGGGCAGAACTACCTGGGTCTGGATGGCAGGCAGTACGCCGCCATCCGGATTCCCGAGGGCGGCAAGAGCTTCCGGGCCAAGCGCATGGTGAGCGAGGGGCGCGCCACCCTCGAAGAGGTGCTGCGCCTGGAGCGAGCTTCCATCGATGCCATGCACGCCTACGACCGTGGGCAGATGTCTGTCGACAAGGTGCTGGATGTCCTGCATGAATACGACCAGCTCATCACGCCGGACCGGCCGGACAACCGCCGTGTGTTGCGGGAGGCGCTGGAAGCGATGCCCTGGAAGGCCTGCGGCTGCGCGATCTGCAAGAAGGATGGCATCGACGTCATGATCTTTCGCGGCAACAACCGCAATCGTCGTCGCGGCTTCCACAACACCTACCGCTTCTACAGTCTGATGCAACGCGCGCTCGCTGGAGAGAAGCTGTTCCTTGGCGCTGAAGACGCGGAGGCTGACGACGCAGTCCAGATGACGTTGTTCGAGGGTGCCGAGGAGACCTGACATGCGCTTCGCCGTCCACGTACGGGCCGACCTGAAGGAGCGCCTGAATGAATTGGCAGGCGAGATGTCTGCTTGGGATGGATCCGCTCGGGTGGGCGAGGTCGAGGCACAACAGATCCGCGAACGCGTTACGCTCTTCGAGCACACTACCCATCGTCCTGGGCTCACCTTGGCCGGCGTGGATGGCAGCGGCGACTACCCGGCACTCTCGTACGGAGACTCCTTCGTCTACGTCACCGTAGCGCAGGGTACGCTGTACACCAGCGACCCGCACAGCGGCCTTAAGGAACTGCCTTGTCCAGGTACCGAATTACTGGACTTCTGCTGGATCCCGGAGGACGAAGTTCAGCGCTTCGAGTCCATCGACGGGGCCTTCAAGCGGATGGTGGGTCAGCCTATCGAAGATGTGATCGCCGCCTCTGACTATGCCCAGTTGAAGGAGCGGCACGCTCGACGCAAGTCGAGTGTGAGCGAACTGGCTGCCGAGCTGATCCGTCCGCACGCGGCGGACGCGGGCAACCTTGCCATCCAGCTGCGCAGCGTCGGCGAGCTGTCGTCGGCGTTGAAGCTCATCCGTGCGCGCGAGGCGCCGCGCTACGTGCTGCTCGATAGCACCATGGCGCTTCCCTTCGTCGGTCGCCCCAGGAACAGTCTGTTCCAAGAGCACCTGAAGCGGCTGTGCTGTGTCGAGGCCCGGCAACGCGGCATCGGATTTCTGGCCCTTTCCAAGTCACATGGGCTGCCCTCGATCGAGTTGATCGAAACCCTGGCCGATGAGGCAGCCGGCCGGCGTTCGGCAGAGCACTGGTACTTGCGCTTGCCCCAACCCGGCCACGACGATTGGCAGCTCAGTTTGCTGAAGGACCGCACCGTGCCGCCCCACGGCGCAGTGAGCTACCTGGTGCGCTTCCATCGCAATGTGCCGGTGATGCGCCTGGACCTGGACCAGCACTTCTGGGAGAGCCACCTGCGTGGCGCCACGGATGCCGATACGCGCGTCAATGAGCGGGGACTCTTTCAGGATCTGGACTACGCCTCGCACGATCAGCGGGCCTATGGTTATCCCTATCCCATCAAGGCAGGGCATGATCGGGCTTCGATGACCGAGGCAGAACGGGTGGCCCTCCGGAAGATGATCATCGATGCTGCGGTAGCGGCAGGCATGCGCCGCGCAAACTTCAGGAATGCATCTGCCGCCACAGGTCATGCCTGAGTCGTTGCATTGTGGGATATCCTGAGACGCAGATTCAATAGCTTGGGAGTGCGCGCCAACCGGAGGCGGCACTCGGTGAAGTGAGGGGGCGCGTTGTCAGACCTGAACAGCATGGAGCGGCTCCTGGGGCCGCGATTCGGCGTCCTCGCCGAAAGCAATACCACGCAGCTCACAGTGGTGTGCCGCAACGCGGATGTTGCAGTAGGGGATCTTTTCTTGTTGCCGAGCCGCCGCGGTGCGGACCGGATCTACGTCTTCCGAACCACGCAGTACGCGAACGTGATGAACCGCACCCTCGAGGTGGGCGACGTGGCGCGCAACAAGCTGACGATGCCGGACTCGTACCTGGCCGAAGACCTGGCGGAGGAGCAGCTGATCGAACTGACAGGCCTAGTGCTGGGCTATTCGGAGCACGAGCCCAACGCCGACCGATGGGCGTTCCACCGGCCGCGCCGCCTGCCTCAACACCTGACCGATGTCTACCTCGTCTGCCATTCGCAGCCCTGCATCGCCGTCGTGATGCGCACGTTGCTGGGCAGCCAGTTGGGCGAAGGCCTGCCCATCGGCGAGTTGCTGGCGGGGGAGCGGCCGCTGGCGGGCGTGCAGGTGTCGATCCCGCCCTTTGCGCTCAGCCACCACATCGGCGTCTTCGGCCGCACCGGCAGCGGCAAGAGCAACCTGATGATGGTGCTGCTGTCGTCGATCCTGGACCACAACCGCGCCGTCTGGCGTCGCGAGCGGGATGGGCCGTGCGCATCGATCTTCGCCATCGACCCCCATGACGAGTTCCGCACTTGGCACGCAGGCACAGGCGGCCGCGATGGGTTGCGCGGCATCGTGCAGGGTTTCAGCGACGACGAGCGCGCGGCCCTGGTCGAGCCGCTGTACTACCTGAGTGCCAAGGATCTGGGGCACACCGGGCTGGAGCAGCGCATCCGCCTGTCTCGCGCCGATGTGACGCCCGACGACTTCATCAGCGTAATGGAGTTCAGCGAGCAGCAGATCGCCTTCGCCAACCAGTTCTACGGGCGCCGCGACGTGGGCGAACGCTGGGTCACCCAGCTGCTGATGGGTGACACCGGCCCGGCGGTGGGCGAAGGCGAAGGACTGGCCGAGTTCCTGCCCGGCACGGTGTCGGCCGTCCAGCGGCGCCTGGGCTTCCTGCGGCGTGGCAACACCCGCGTCTTCCTGCCTTTCGATCCGGCGGGGGGCGTGCCGTACGAATCATCGCTGCCGGACATCCTCTGTGCGCTGGAGTGCGGGCGGGTGCTGGTCGTCGACACGACGCTGATGACGGAACTCGAGCAGTTCCTCGTCACCACCATCGTGGCGCGTGTGCTCTTCAGCCTGCGCAAGGCGCTGCGCTCGGCTGAGTCCGTCGCTGGCCTGGAGCGCGAGATCAGGTTGGCACTGGGGAACGATGACGCGCAGGGCCAGATCGGCATGCGAAGCCTAGCCGATGAGCTGGTGGCGCGCCTCGGGCGAGGTGAGCTGCCTTACGTCGATGGAAAACAGCTACGCGCGCCCGATCAGCTGCCCTACGTGAACGTCGTGATCGAGGAGGCACCGAGCATCCTGAATCCAGACCGGCTGCGCTTTGGCAGCATCTTCCGAGACATCAGCCGACAGGGACGGAAATTCGGCATTGGGTTGACGGTGGTGAGCCAACAGGTCAGTGCGATCGACGGCGGGGTGCTCACACAGATCAATACAGAGCTAACGATGAGCCTCGGCAACGAGAACGAGAGGCGCGAGGCGATCCGAAGCGCATCTGCGGATCTCACAGGGTTCGAGCGCGAGCTTCAAGTCATGACGAGGGGACAGATCATTCTCACGTCTTCCTTCGTAGACGTTCCGATTCCGCTGCAAGTTCAAGACTTTGATCGGGTTTGACAAGAGTGGCCAAGAAGCGATCGCTACCACAAAAATCAATCGGCCAGCATTTAGGTTATGCGGTGGAGGCTCACTTTCGCGGCGTTCTGAAACGGGTATTGCGCGACAAGAGCCAACTTGCGCGGCAGCTTCCGTTTGACTTCCCTGTGAAACCGGATGCCGTTGTTCTTGACTCCAGCGGGAAGATTTCAATGTTGGGCGTTGTCGCGATCAATCAGACTGCTGGCAACTCGAACATGAAGTACTACAGGACGCGACTTGAGGTCCGTGTAATTGAAGAACGTAGGCGTGCGCATCCCCACTATTTTTCGCCTGACTTTAGGTGCATTGTTTTTTTGTATGGAATGCCGGGTGGATGGAAAGAACAGATTCTTCTTGATTTGAAGCGCGAGTGTTCTCATTTCCTATATCTTCCCGATTTAGTCGGCGCGAAGAAAGCGTCTGCGCTGGTTGACAGGATATTCAGTTCCTATAGGCACCGATGGGAGCAGGGAAGCGCGGATGCTCCTGAATACGTCGAGAACGCAGTCGCTGCAGATGGACTGACCACTGGCAGCATTGATTCGGACATCATCGAGATACTTCGGGCTCAGTTACAAAGTAAGTCACACTCAGGAAAGCTGACTACTCATGCGGACGAGCGGAAAACGTCAGCTGAGCTTCATATATGCGCGCCTTTTCGGAGTCGCATTCGACAGGGCCTTTCTCTGGTCTCGCTTTTCTCTAATGACGAGATTGGTTCGTTTGAGGCGGTGGCGTCCAGACCATTCTCCGAAACATTGGATCCGGCAGCAGAGGAGTTCATTCGCCGAGCGATGTTTCTAGATCTTGGGGAGCTTGTTCCGGTTCGATCGATTGGTAGCTCTGTGCGGTATCGAATGAATCTCCGGCAATCCATCGGTAAGGATTCCGGCGAACTGAGTCGCGCCGATGTATCAAAACCGGACTTCGCGTCGTGGCGCGAGCTCCCCAAGAACTTGGTGATGCGCACGCTTGATTTGCATCGTTCAAGACCTCTAGCATCGCCGACTGTCTTTGCGTCCGGGGCACTAGATCAGTCTGCAAGCAACTGGCGCAGCTACTGTGATGTGCTGACAAATGAGATCCCGAGGTTGCTCCGCGCCATACGGTCGCGTTTGCAGCATCGCGTTGAACAAGTTATAAAAAGCTCGTCCGCGATTGAGCCATGTAATTGGCATCCATGCCACAGCATTGCAAAAAGTTGGCCATTAATTGAATTGGCCCTGTCGATAGTTGACGACGTAAGCTCACAGAACGACCGGGATGCAGACTTCGCGAGTGTTGCGATTAGATCGGTAGCCCCCACTGATGGCCAAAAGGTCGCCGCGCTAGCAGAGCGACTTCTGGCTATTGACCATGAGTTATTGTCAGTTGAGTTTGATGGAGTGTCGGAGTTTTGCGGCAAGATACGTGAATCGGCTCTCCCTAGTCTCCTTGGTCTTCAGCGGCCGAGGGCCTTTGTGCTGGAGAATCGGGCCTCATGGATCAATTCTGTCTACCGCGGAATTACGACGAACAAGACTCACAATCCTTGTTCGGGCCCCGCTTCCGAGTGGCTCAAAGCACGTTATGAAGGGTTTGAATGGTTTGGTTGGCCAGAGAAGCGAAGCGCCGCTATTAGTAAGCTCTTTTCGTCTTTCGTAGGGAGAATTCAATGGCAGTTCATCGGCGTCGATCAGGCTAACTATAAGGCGCTCTTTGCCGAAGTTAGGTCGATCACTGAGAACAATTGGGGTAATAAGTCTAAGGAACTCTTGGATCGATGTCGAGAGACCCGCGACTTCTTCGCTGGGTTTGGGGATTGGAGGGTGCACTTGGTCTGTGTTCTGGATGGCGACTTCACCTCGGCGGCGCGCGATGAGCTTATTCAGTCCGCTGCATTTGATGAGGTCTGGAGCGCGCGTGAGGTAGTTTTGCGATGGGGTGAGATGCTTGAGTTGAGGTGAAACGTCGCGATGTTTTTGCCTCAGGGTATTGATTTCCTCGGATTCCTCAATGCGAAGCTTCGCGACCTTGAGGGCTGGTCGACGCTCGCCAACGAGTTGATCCAGAACGCCGACGACGCGGCGGGCGCGACGGGCATCATGCTCAATGTCACGAACGATGCCCTGATCGTCTCCAACGACGCCCAGTTCTCGGACTGCGGTGCCGTCGCCAAGCCGAGCTGCGCTTGGGACACTGCGGGTGACGGCAAGAAGTCCTGCGATTTCCATGCGTTTCGCCGCGTGGCCAGCGGTCACAAGCGGGTAGAACAGGACACCACCGGTGCCTTCGGTATCGGATTCATCTCCGTCTACCAGATCACCGACGCACCCGAGCTGCGCTCCGGTCGCTGGCGCTGGAAGCTGCATCCCGACGCGCCAGAGGAGCGGCGGATCTTTGCCGAGGAGTTGCCGAGGCCGCTCGCCGGCACCCAATTCGAATTCCCCTGGGCGAGAAGCGACAGCGCGCTCCGCAGGGCACTGGGTCGTCAGCCGCTTTCCGGTGACATCGTGTCGGCGATCACCGGGGATCTGCGCTGCGCATTGGTGCAGGCCGCCCCTTTCCTGAAGCGTTTGACGACGCTGGAGCTTCGGGTCAAGGGAGCTCATGCGTTGACGGTCGAATGTGAGCGCGAGACGACCACCGGCAACATCCTCGTGGTCGCGGGCGCTCAGGCCCTCATCTGGAAGCGGCTGACTTCGGACTTCAGCGATCGGGCTGCCGCACTTCGGCAGCGCCATGGTCCGCGCATCGAAGACAAGCGAAAGTACGTCGTGACGGTGGGCGTGCCTTTGGATGACGAAGTGCCGGAGCACGGGCTGTTGTATGCGTCCCTGCCGACGGAGCACCGCATTCCCCTTTCGGTCCTCATCAACGCGGACTTCTACCCGTCGACGAACCGCAAGCAGATTCTGTTCGACGGGGACTACCAAGGAGACTGGAACAGGGCCGCCGTCAGCGCGGCAGCTGAAGCGTTCGCCGAAGCGCTGCCGACGCTGCGCGACGTGCTGAAGCCCAAGTCCTTATGGCAGCTTCTGACCCAGTGCCGGGCCCTGCATGACGCTGCTGGCGACGAAACGGTCGACGCGTCGTTCAAGGACTTCTGGCTGCTCGCCAAGGATTTGGTGAAGGACGGTTCGATGGTCTACACGTGCACCGGGAGCTTCTGCGCCCCCCAGGAGGCACGGCTCAACGGTCCCACGAAGGAAGCGGCGGAATGCCTGCCCTTCTATGAGGTGCTGGGCCTGAACATGGTCCACGCCGATCTGCGCCCGCACTACAACGTGCTGCGTGAGGTGGGCGTCGTCGAGCTGGATCTTGACGGACTGACCGGCGCGCTGGCGGCCGCAGGACTTGATGAACCATGCAGCCTGAGTACCGTACCCGAGTGGCTGCGTGAGGCCGAGCATCGCGCAGTGCTGGCGCAAGTGATCGACGGTCTGCTCGGGCGCGTGCCCAAGGACGGTAGCAAGGCTGCACGCGAGCGATTGGTCGACTCCAGTCTCTGGCTCACCACGGGTGGCGAGCTCGCCCCGGCATCTTGGCTGTGGCATGCGGACGAGCCGACGCGAAAGCTGGTCGGTTCCCTGGATCCGGACGACATGTGGGCGGCCGATGCGAACCCGCCCGAGCTGCTGAAGCTGGTGGACCGATTCGATCTGGCGGGTTTGGTTCACGTGCTCCAGCAGGCCGGGCCCGAGCGGATCCAGGCTTGCCACGACGCCAACCCTGCATGGCTTCGCGCGCTGTTGACCTGGATCGACGATCGGCACATCGAACTGCAGTCGCAACCGACGTTGCGCGAGCGGCTGCGCGAACTTGCTCTTTGGCCCTCCGGCGGCGAACTGCGGCCGTTGGACGGACTGGCTGTGCCGGGTGACTTCGAAGACCCGCTAAACCTGGCCCAGGTGCTGGACACCTCGGTGGTGGCAGACTTCCGGCCGCTGGTGGTCAATCACTTGGGAGCGACGTCCCTGGGGCTTGGCACCTACCTGACCCGCTACGTCCCGGCGGCCTTTGGCGCCACGGCAGCACTGCCGGCCGCCACGCGAGACGAACTTCTACGTCTCGTGGCCCGGCACATCGGTCAGATCCAGGACGATCCTACCGTGCGTTCGAGCTTGGCAGGGCTGGCCCTCGTGCGCTGTGAAGATGGTGATTTCCGTAGCCCGCGGCACCAGTACTTACGCTCGGACGAACTCGTGGCCGTTCTGGGCGATGCTCCGTCCTTGTATGTCCACGACGACCTGAGCTCGAATCCAGGCATCGAAGACACGCTGCGCTGGCTTGGTGCGTCGACGACGCCGAAGGCCGAAGATGTGGTGGCGCGCGTCGCGCAGCTCGTCGGTCAGGGTGACGCCGGGGCACGCGGTGCACTGCGGGCACTTTTCGAAGGTCTGGCTCGGATGTGGCCGCGATTGGTCGACGACAGTGAGGGGCTCGCTCCGTTGCGGGAGAAGGCCTGGCTTCCGACCACCAGCAAATCCACGCTGCAGTTGCCGGCGAAGGTCTTCGCGAACTTCCGCGCGTTCCTGTTCGAGTCGCAAGCGCTATTCCTGGACGTGTCGCAGTCGGCCCAGGGCGTAGCCCAGCAGGTACCGGCACCAGGCAAGCCGTCATTGATGGGTTACCTGGGCATCCAGAGCGAGCCGACATGCGTCCAGGTGGTGCAGCACCTTCTGTACGAGGCGGTGTCAGGCCGCAAGGTGAATCGCGAGGTCTATACCTACCTCGACCAACAATACGAGAACCCTTCGCTTGCGCGCCTGCGCAACGAAGCATGTCTGGCGGTCGAGGTAGAAGGAACCGGGGGTGCCAACTACATCCGGCCGCAGCAAGCCATCCGGGGCACGCATGCGTTCGGCCGCTTCAGGCACCGCTTGGGTTCGGACTGGCTGCGCTTCGCTCGCCTCCTCGACGTACTGGGCGTACGTGAGGAACCGTCGACCGAGGACGCGTTCGCCGTCCTGATGGAGATGGCTCAGGAATACGCGGACAGGCGGCAAATGTCTGAAGCCGACCTGGAGGTCAACCGCACCTGCTGGACAATGCTGGCAGGCACGCTCACTGAGCATCCCGCTTGGGTTGCGCAACTGGCCCAAAGCACGGTTGTGCCAAGTGGTCGGCACTTCCTTCGCAAGCCTGCCGGCGTGTACTTCGAGGACCGCCCCGGCTTGGCTGCCAAGTTCGACGCGGCTGTTCAGGAGCACACGATCCGCCGGCCCGAGAAGGCCTGGATGGCGATGGCGGCGGCGGGGGTGCGCGACCTCAGCGAGGTGGTGACGACGCAGATCGTGGAGTGCGAAGACCCACGGCCGAGCGACGATTGGCGTGCGGTGCTGCAGGGCCGTTGGCCGTTGGTGCGGCGCGTGGTTGCCAGTCTCGAAGGAGAAGCCGAGGCGTCGTGTCCGGACGTGCCGCCCGATGTCTACGTCGTGAGCTCGTTGAAGGTCAGCTATGCGCTGGGTGAGTGGGTGACGCCGACCGAGAGAGTGCTGGCGCTGATCGATTACGAGGCCGCCCGTTTGCTGGTGGTCCGTGGACACCGTGGCGTGGAGACCGCACTGGCACGAGAGCTGGCACTATTCATCCTGCCTTTCGGCAGCTCCGGGGTGATGGCGGCAACTCTGAAGGAACTGTTGGTGGCCGAGTCGGCCAAGGCTGCGGAGCAGACGCTCACCGAGCTGGGATTTGCCGATGTCGTGCTGGGTGAGCGATCCGATTCGGGCGAGGCCCCTGCTGCAGGCGTGGGGGCGGAGACAGGTGCAGCCGGGAGCGAGTCGGGAGACGAACCTCTCCGAGAGGTCACCGGACAAGCGGAAGGCACCGGACCGACCGATGGCGGAGAGGGTTTTTCAGCCAGCCCTGACAACGAGACCGACGGCGATCAGGGCTCCGGCACAGGTGATGAGCGGATACGGAAGCGTCGGGAATCGCCCCGCGACAACGATTCGAGGACAAGGCCGGCTCGGAAGGCCAAGTTCGTCGGGAAGTCGTTCGTTCAACCGTCGCGCGAGGCCGACCAGGATGCCGGCGCCGATAGTGACAATGACCATCGACTCGATGTCGACCGGCGAGGCACTGAGGTTGTGATGCTCTTCGAAACGCAGGCAGGGCGCGTCCCACGAAAGATGGACCATGAGAATGCGGGGTACGACATCGAAAGTTACGACGTCTCGGGTGCTCTCGAACGCTACATCGAGGTGAAGTCAATCTCTGCGAGCTGGGATATGTCGAACGTCGGTCTCTCGGTACCGCAGTTCCAGAAGGCACGCCTGGAAGGTGCCCGCTTCTGGCTCTATGTGGTTGACAATCTGGATGAAGAAAAGCCGACGCTGCACAGGGTGCAGGATCCTGCCTCGAAGGTGGTGGAGTACCGTTTTGACGACGGATGGCGCGAAGTTGCTGAATCGACGCCGGCACCTGCTCGGCGTTCGATTCTGACGGCTGTGGCACCGGTGCGCACTGAAGAAGGCGCCGCGAAGGAGATCGACGCGGAGGAGCGTCCTTGAGGCTACGGTGGATCGGCACGTCGGGAGTAGAAGCGGCAGCGACTGAGCTGGTGCTGGACGCGTCGCGCCTGCCAGACAAACTCGCGCTCGCTACCCAAGTGCTGACCGGCACAGACTCCCTTCGTGCAATTCAGGCCAAGGTCGTCGATAGCGGTGCCTTCGGCTCCCGGCGCAACCTGGTAGTTGCCGCACCCACCAACAGCGGCAAGACCCTCGTGGGCCTCTTGGTGCTGTGTGAAGCGCTGGCTCGGGGTCAGCGGGCTGTCTTGTTGGAGCCGCTGCGTGCCCTGGCGCAGGAGAAGGCCGACGAGCTCCGGTCCAAGCAGCGCGCCTTGAGCAAGGCGTTGGGCGTCCCGATCAAGGTCGTCGTCTCGACTGGCGACTACCGGCTCGAGGGCGAGACGTTCGCCGATCCCGCCCCAGGCGCCGAACTGATCATTGCGACGCCGGAGCGCTTGGATGCGATCCTCCGTGCGCCTGAGAATCAGCATTGGTTCGCCAAGCTTGGTGCCGTCGTGGTCGACGAGGCGCATCTGCTTGCCGAACCCGGGCGGGGCGCGACTCTGGAGACGCTCATCACTTCGATGCTGCTGCTGCCGGCGCCGCCGCGGCTTGTCCTGCTCTCAGCGACGCTGGGCAGCACTGAAGCACTGTCAACTTGGCTGCGCCCCTGCGACGTGATCTCGGTGACGGAGCGAACGCCGCCGCTGGAGAAGTGGCTGGCAGAGTTGGACGAGGGGGCAGACGCCAACGACTGTCTGGCATCGTGGTTGCGCACCGAGTTGTCGGATCCCGCCGCACAAGTCCTGGTCTTCATCTATCAGGCCCGGCAGGCTGCAAGCACGGCCGCGCATCTCACACGCTGGCTGGGTGAACTGGCCGGCGCGGCTGGGGCTCTGGCCTATCACTCGCAGATGTCGCCGGCGCAGCGCCAGCGGATCCGCGAGCAGTTTGTGAGCGGGTCGAGCCGCGTCATCGTGACCACATCGGCACTCGCCCTGGGCGTGAACCTGCCAGCCACCCATGTGGTGGTGCGTGACCTCACCTATGTCGGCGCACGCTCGCCCGGAGTGGTCGAGATCATCCAGATGATGGGCCGGGCCGGGCGCGGCGACCGACCTGGCAAATCCCTGGTGATCAAGCGGGCCAGCGACCGTTGGGATACCGAAGAACTCGTCACGCAGCTGCGCGAAGAACGGCTCCCCCCGCTGACTTCTGTGCTGGTGCAGCCGGATGGGGCGCGTGGTACGGCCTCGCCCCCATTGGCTGCGAATGCCGTGGCATCCCTGCTGCTTCGCGCGGGCGAAGCGGGACGGGCCACCCAGGAGCTGGAGGCTTTCTTCGAACACTCGTTGGGCGGGCGGGCGATCGCGCCACAGGTGCGCGTGGCAGTGCGTTGGCTTCAGGATCAGCTTCTGGCGTTCGAGGAGCCGGATACCAGGACGCTCAGGTTGACCCGTCTGGGAGAAGCCACCGTCCGATCGGTGCTGCCGTTGAACGTTGGCGCCGGTTGCGGGCGGCTCGTTCGGGACCTGCTGTTCGTGGCCGAGGACTCGCAGACCTTGGGTCGCTGGACGCCGCTCGATTTCCTGATCGTCCTGGACCTGTTGCACGATGGGCTGCCTTCGCTGCGCCGGTACAGCGCAGGCATGGCCGAGCAGGTGATTGGCTGGTGTGAAGCGCATCCGAAGCAAGTGCCGATGCTCTATCGGCGCTGGTTGCGGGGCGCCAAGGGCCACTCCCAGGCTGCCGAGGTACTGGGTTCGTTAGGCGTCGAGCCCGCAGAGCGAGGCGTGGACCGCGACGAGTGGTCTCGCACCCGGGGAGTCGTGGCCACGTTCCATGCGATAGTTCTGTATGAGAGGTCGATGGGCCGGTCAGTCGAGGACCTCACCCGCCAGTACGACATCGCGAATCTCGAGGGCCTGGAGGAGCGCTGGCGCGACTCGATGGTCTGGCTGCTCGCCGGAGTGGCCCGAGTGCTCGATATCAAGTGCTTCTTCTTTCACCTAAAGGAAGACTGCACGGCGAGTAGCGAGCGCATCAAGATCGTGAAGAGCTACCTCGCGCGGCTGCGCATGGGCGCGCTCGAGTTGAATGAGCAGCTTAAGTACGCCTCGCCGCTGGGCGGAATGCTGCTGGTGATGAAACGGCGCGGGCAGAGCGGCGTCGGCACGGAGACGCTCCGCAAGCTTGAAGGGCTGGGGATCACCAGGGCTGACGATATCGGCCGCTTGGGCCTGGACGGACTGGTTGCCGCAGGTGTCCGACGATCGATTGCGAAGAAGGTTTTGGCTCACGTGAATGCGAGAGCCCGCTGACTGAGGAGAGCGACGAGTTGGAAACGGTTGCAGTGCTCGACTTCGAAACGACCGGCCTGAGTCCCGCGCTGGGTGATAGACCGACCGAGATCGCCGTGACGCTTGTTTCCGGTGGGCGGATCATCGATCGCTTTCAGAGTCTGATGAATCCCGGGCGCCATGTCCCTTGGCAAGTGACCCAGCTGACCGGCATCACCAACGAGATGGTTGCTTCGGCGCCAGCGGTGGAAAAGGTGATGCGCCAGGCAGCGCGATTTGTTGGCCGGCATCCCATCGTCGCCCACAAGGCATCGTTCGATCGCAAGTTCTGGGATGCGGAACTGGACCGTCTGTCCTTGGCTGGCAGTGCCACGTTCGCTTGCACGATGTTGATCTCGAGACGCCTGTACCCAGCGGCGCCGAATCACAAGCTCGGCACCCTGGTCGACATGCTCGACCTGCCCAAGCCGACGCGTGCCCACCGTGCGATGGCGGATGCTGAAATGGCGGCGCACCTGTGGTTGAGGATCGAGCACGACCTGCAGAAGGACTATGGCGTGAGTGGCGTGTGCCATGACCTCCTTGCGCGGGTGCAGCGGACCCCGCAGGCCCAGTTTCGTCGTCTGCTCTCAACCTGCAGGTGAGGCTCGGGAGGTCATCGCAGATCCATCGGGCATGAATACTCATGATCACCCTTGACGACTTCTATCGGGCACTGGCCCGCTTTCGGCCGATGCCCGATGACGCACAGCGCTCCGCCATCGAGGCGCCCGCTTCGGCTGGGCTTTTCATCGTCGCCGGTCCGGGTTCAGGCAAGACCACATGCCTCACGCTGCGTATGTTGAAGCTCTTGATGGTTGACGACGTTCCCCCGCGGGGAACTTTGGCGACGACCTTCACGGTGAAGGCTGCCGAGGAGTTGAGATCCCGGTTGCTGGGCTGGGGCTTCAAGATGGTCGATGAGCTAGTGGAGGACAAGCTGGTCACCAATGAGCAGAAGTCGAGACTGAAGGACTTGGACATCAACCAGGTCTGGACGGGAACACTCGACAGTCTCTGCGAACAGCTCTTGCGCGACTACCGAGCGCCGGGCACACACCCGCCTGTGCTTGCCGATGAGTTCGTGGCCCGGACACTGCTGATCAGAAGCGGTCTGCTTGCCGACTCTCGCTATCAGGATGCCGAACTGGATAACTGGCTCCTCAATCTGCACGGAGGTAGCCGCTTCAACTACCACCTGGGGACCAAGTCGAATCTGGTGCGAAGCCTCTGGGATCGGCGTTTCCAGGATCTCGTCGACTGGAGCGACTTCGAGACCGGAGCTCCCCGAGAGCAGACGGCAGCCCGGGGTGTCCTGGGGGCGGCGCTGGAGGCTTATCGCGACGAGCTCGCTGAGCGGCATATGGTGGACTTTGCTCTGCTGGAGTTCGAGGTGCTGCAGCGACTGAGGGCTGGGCAGCTGTCCGACTTCACTCAGGACCTGCGGGTCGTGCTGGTCGATGAGTATCAGGACACGAACCTTCTGCAGGAGCAGATCTATTTCCAGCTAGGTCACGCGTGCAATGGTGCGGTGGGCGTCGTCGGTGACGACGACCAAAGCCTGTATCGATTTCGGGGCGCCACGGTCAACCTATTCCGAGATTTCGAGAAGCGCTACGAACGAGAGTTCTCGAAGAAGCCGGGTGCGGTCTACCTAGCCGCCAACTATCGATCGACCAAACGAATTGTCACTTTCGTCAACCAGTTTGCGGAGATGGACCGCGGCTATCAGGCTGTCCGCGTTGCCGGCAAGCCCCGACTCCAGCACGGGCCGGGGGCCGCTGAAGGGATGCCAGTACTGGGGATGTTCCGCGGGTCGTTGGATGAGCTGGCGGATGATTTGGCGGGATTCATCCACCAGGTCTTTCGTGGTGGTGGCTTCGCCATCCCCGAACACGACGAAATCGTTCGCAGCCCGAACGGAGGCGACATTGGCGATTGTGCTCTGCTTTGCAGCAGCCCTGCGGAGTACAACAGTAGCAACAAGCCACGACTACCCCTAAAGCTGCGCGAGGCCCTGGCGGGCAAGAGTCCTGCGATCGAGGTGTTCAACCCCCGCGGGCAAGATCTCTCGAAAATCGGTCTGGTCGAGATCTTCGGCGGGCTCCTGGCCGAGTGCATCGATCCGGGCGGGGCGATCCAGTCATCTGGGCAGGTGTTCTTGGTGCAAGACACGCAGGCCACCCTGAACCGCTGGCGCCAAAGAGCCATCGACTTCGTTGAGGACCGCGGGTCTCCACCTGGTTTGCTGGACTACGCCAAGGCGTGGGCGCTGCGTGATCCTGGTCGGACCGGATACGAATGGCCGAGAAGAGTCCCAGCGATCGAGCTTGTCTACGGCCTGGTTCACTATTTGAAGGACCTGCACGACGATCCGGAGGGACAGATTTATCTAGAAGCTTTCGCGCGGCAGTTGGGCGCCTGCGAGCAGGTGAGTGGCTTCAAGGGTGCGCTGATCCATGACCCGTCGAACACGGAGCTGTCCGAGAAGTCTGTACGCGATCTCGTGCGCGACTTCTTGGGGCCGATCGCCTCGGACATGGCGGAGGTGGACGAGGAACTGATCGGATCCTTTCCGCGCGATCGGCTCAGCGTGCTGTCGATCCACCAGTCCAAGGGTCTCGAGTTCCCGCTGACAATCGTCGACATCTCGTCTGACTACAACCGCAATCACCCGGCCAGTGCATTCAAACGCTTTCCGTCGGATGGAGGCCCCCCTCATCGCATGGAGGACCTCATGCGAACCCACTCGGCCCTCGGCAAGGAGGCACGTCCGCAGTCGGATCGAGCCTTCGATGATCTGATTCGACAATACTTCGTGGCCTATAGCCGTCCGCAGGAAGTGCTCCTGCTCGTCGGGCTGGATAAGGGGAGCCCCAGCGGAAACATCCCGAATGTTGCTGCCGGCTGGACCCGTGATGGCGTTTCCAGGTGGGCCGACCGGAAGTCTATGCCCCTGCTCATGATCTGACGCCATGACGCTCTCGACGCGCCCGAAGCCGTATTCGCTGCCAGCCTACAGCCTGACCGGGGATCTGATGGGATTCCTGCGCTGTGGCCTTCAGTACCGCTACACCCGACTTGGCCGACTGCCGCCTTCGAAGCCAGTCCAGCTCTGGTTCGGTGAGTTCATCCACGGAGTCCTGGAGGAGGCCTTTCGCAGGTATCGGGAGACGGTCGTCGCCGGGAGTCCCAAGCCGCCGCGGTGGAGTTCGGAGCAGGTCATCGACATCTGCGATCTGATCAAGCGGCGCTTGGCGGCGCGCGGTCTGCGTCCTTGGGATAGTGAGCTCGAAGTACTGGGTGATCGCCGCGCGTCGGCGGCCATTCAGGAAATGGGGCCGCATCTCTTTCCGCTGATACATCGAGCCGAGGTTCGACTGCACGGTGCGCGGATGCTGCCCTCCATCGAGGAGCGGCTCCAGTTCCGCGAGGCGGACCGCTACGAGATGGTGGGCGTCGTGGATGTCGTGACGCACTTCGAGCTGGAGGATCCAGAGCTGGCGGGCAATCTCATCGTTCGTCACCTCAAGTCGGTCCTGGGTCCCGGGCTGCCAAAGAAGTTCGAGATCATCATCGACTACAAGGGCATGCGTCGGCCAGGTAACTTCGCCATGGTTACAGGCTCGCTTTGGGAGCAGTACGAATGGCAGATCCAGACCTACGCGGAGCTCCGGCGCAAGCAGGCGGATGCGCTTCCGGTCGTGGCAGGTGTGCTTCTCTATGTAAATGAAATGGCGCCCACTTCTGGCGACTTGGAGGATCTCAAACGAGAGGCCAAGGGCGGGATGACCGATGTGGCGCCGCCACCTGGAAGCGATGCGCATCGACAGCTGTCGGCGTGGACGCCCGGAAAGCCTGCCCCGGTGTTACCCCTTGAGTTTCGACTTCAGCGAGCCTTGCGCGTCGTACCGGTCAGCAAGGCGTCTATCGACAAGGCTTTGGACCAGTTCGACGACGTGGTCAAGCGCATCGAGTCCTGTCGAGGGCGTGAGTTCTTGGGTGTCGGCGTGGTAGATGCATGGGAGCGGAACCCGAGTGAGGAGCAGACGTGCGTTGTTTGTGACTCTCGCACTTACTGCCCTGAGTACCAGAAGAGGTATGCGGCTCGGCACGGGGAGAAGCAGCCGCGAGTCCCTGCAGTGAAGGTCAAGTAGTCGACTCATGTCGGGATGCGTACCGAATCTGCGCGAATCCGAGGGGCAGTGCACGCTGCGATGCCGTGGCGAGATTGGCCAGTGCGAGGTGCATTCGATCCAGCGGCGACATGTCGGAAGCGCCGGTCTTTCGGTCCCAGGTCTGACCGTCTGCGGCCAACTTGACGTAGGCACTGGAGTCCACGGAGTCCACCCCGAGATCAAATAGGAGATGCACCAGGCCCGGTTGCCCCAGCCCGAAAACGTGGAGCGGCTCGGTAGGAAAAATCTCCCGAACCGCCTTGACGACATCGCTGATCAGCTTGCGATCGTTGATGCGAGGTATGAGCCCTCCAATGGCAACACCGTCGAAGCCTTGACCTGCGAGTTGGCGGGCGCATCGTTGGTAGCTCTCCGTGTCCCAGCCTTGAACGCACGCGAAGAGCGGGAGGTCCCGCCGCCGCCGGTTTTCCAATGCCCAGACTGCATTGGCGACAGTCAGTCTCAGTCGCCGCTCTCCTTCGTCGCTGGCTCGACCGGGTGGGATCGGAAAGTCAAGCGTGAATGCAACGTCGGCGAAGTCTTCTTGAAAGGCCAGGACGAGTGATGGTGTGAGAGTCTCATCTTCGTCAATGCCCTTGAGGCGAATGACGCCAAGGCCATCCTGTTCCTCGATAGAGGCACGCTCGAACAGGCTGACGAAGCCCCCTGAGTCGACCAGCACCGGCATGGGAGGACGCTCGTCGGCTTGCTTGGCATAGTGATGCGAGACCATGACTGCCGGCGCAAGGCGCGGTAGGAACGGCCGCACCAGGTCGTCCAGTGGGTACTTCTTGCCAAAGGTTGTCACTGGAATGTAGGCCGGATACGTGATGCAGCCGGAGCGCGTAAGCAACTGGCGCGTTGGCTTGATCTCTGACTTCACTGTGCCCACCACTTCCTGAGGTCGACGCCGGACGATTGCGATTCGATGCCCAAGAGTGAGTCGGCACGCCGTACATCGGCATCCCCTTGATGCCGTCTAACGGCGATCTCGTGCTTGCACGTTTGCCCTTTCGCTTGGTCTGCACAATCGCATGACCATCCAGCGCCCAGTAGTCGTACGACGTGGGGTTCGGTACCGCCGGTGATTGCGAACGCGCTATCCCTAGGCAATGGCGAAACTTGCAGCGACCACGAGCGGCGCAAGCGATATACGTCGAAACCAAGCGGTTCGACAACATGCGTTGCGATGACATGTCCTGCAACGTCGGACGGGGACCAGATGTCGTCGGAGTCCAGCAGGTTCGACGCCGCCGCGATCCACTCCTGCGCTCGAGAGGCGCTGACTCCGCCGGTCTTGACGATGTCAGCCATGTCTGCTTGGGCGAGGTCTTCGATGTGATGTATACCTGCCTCAGCCAATCGTCGCGCCCATGTCTTGCCGATGCCAGGAACGAGAGTCAGCGTCACGGCATCCTCATCGACGCCGGCTGCAATCATCAGTTGCACGCGAGCTGCCTTTGCAGCGGCGCCTTTGGCGTGCAGGGCCTGGGAGGGATCGTTCTCGCATGGGACCCTCAGCACGTCTTGCATCACCGTCAGGAGGCGAATCGCACTCTCCCGTAACCTGCCGACCTCGCTGGTGTAGCACGACAGCTGTTGCGCAACCAACTGTTCATCGCCCGTCTGGGTCCAGAGGCTCAGAATCAGTGCCGACTTGATTGCTGCGAGCAATCGCTTGGGAGCCACATCGAGTCTGGCGGTCGGCGACTCGTCCGCAGTGAGCAGTTGGGATCGCCGCTGCGAAAGTTGCTGTGTCAGGGTCGAAAGTTCCTCGAAGTCAACTGGTATGGACGCATCACTATCGGGCAGGCAACACGCGATCAGCATGAAGTCGAAGTGCGTTAGCGCTGCCACGGTCTCGAACAGGCGTCGCAGTCGAAGCACGGACTCGGGCCCAACCTGAAGCCGCGCGCAGATGCGACCCAGCGCGGTCGCTCGCAGCCTTCTGATCCCTTCCGTTGCATCCGCTTCGTCTTCGGCCAGGAAGCCAGCCTCACACATCTGCGTGATGGAGTGGTCAATGCCGCCGAGCAAACCTTGTCGAGCCGCCAGCGTCCGAGTGAGCAGGCTCCGCAACTCGTCTCGCGACCGCGAGTAACCACAGCTCACGGCGACGATGGCCTGTTCGTTGAGGTGAGTGGGTTCTCCCAGCTTCGACTCGATGGGTTCGAATCGGCCTCGCTCGTAGTGTTGATCCGGCTCCCACCGGGCGCGAAACAGCACGACTTCGGCCTTGTCGTCGAGGCCAGGCCGCCCGGCCCGCCCGGCTCGCTGCCATGCACTGATCACCGAGAGTGGTCGGAAATCTGCGCCGTCGAACTGCTGCAGGTCATAGAGGACGACCTGTCGCACTGGCAGGTTCAGGCCAACTTCAAGCGTGGCGGTGGCGACCAGGACCTGCAGTTCCTTCGAGCGAAAACGATGCTCGACCGAGCTACGCTCATCCCGCGTCAGGCCGCCATGATGATGCTCGGCAGCGATGCCAGCATTTCGAAGGAGGTCCGCAAGGCTCTCTGCTCGACGCTTGCTTTGGACGAACACCAGGGACATGCCTCGCGACCGGACGACTGGTTCAAGTTCGTCGACCAGCTTCCTTGGCTTCTCGTCGGCTCGACTGAATGTCACCGTCTTCCATGTCGTTTCGATCGGACGACTCCGCGATACGAAGCAAGCTCCTTCGAGCCAGCTCGCCAACTCGCTGGCGTTCCCTAGGGTCGCCGAAAGCCCTACGACTCGGGCGAACGGGTTGAGAGCACGCATCCGAACGATCGCGCCCTCGAGACGCGGACCGCGGTGCCGATCAGCCAGCAAGTGCAACTCGTCGACTACGACGATGTCGACGTCGGGCAGCCATGTCCAGTGGTGGCGCCATTGGCGTGTGCAGACGTCGAACCGCTCGGCCGTCATGACAAGGACCTGTGCCAGCTTGAACGGGACCGGGTAATCGACTTCGCCGCCGAAGTCTCCGGTGAAGATACCAACCCGGACGTCCGACCACTCGGTCTCCCATCGGGCGTATAGCTCGTTGGCCAGTGCCCGAGTCGGACAGATATAGATGGCGCGGTAGCCTTGGCGTACCGTCTCACGGATGGCTTGACCAGCGCGATGCGTTTTACCGCTGCCTGTGGGCATCTGGAGCACCACGCTGAAGCCCGATTCGAGCAGGCAGGTAGGCTTGTCGACAGGGAGGTGGGCAATCTCACTCTTGGCTGTTGATGCGACCATGGTGACCAACGATCTCCGACTGAGGGCTGGCGAGCAAGTATCGTCAATAAAATTGACGTTATGAAACTTAAACGGCAAATAATGTTATCAGAAATTGATCCTAAATCTTCGGGGTACGTGAGGGGCAACGTGCAGTTCGCCTGCTGGCGGCAGAACGCTGATCGGGCAACTTGGCCGCAGCTGGTGGCCGGATGGTTGACGGGGGATGTGGCCACAGGGGAAGACGGACTTCGAGCGGCTCTCCGCTTAGCGGAGACCTACTTACTCGGTGACCTCGACCTCACTCATCAGCAGGCCGAAGCGGTCGCGCGTGCGCTGCACCGCGATGTCCAGGAGCTCATGTTCGAGAACTGGCCCGCCGCTGAGCCAGGCTTCATCCTGCAGCAGAACATTCGGCGCCTGCTTGAAAACTCGGGGGCTGAAACCAAAGCGGAGCTCGCGAAGACACTCTGTGTGAGTGCGGCTACGTTGTCCCGGTGGATCAGCGGCAGCCAAGTGCCCGACACGCGTGCCCGTCGAGCCATAGCTTCCCTATTCGGCCTAAGGGGCGTTGAGGATTTGGAGCAGACGCCCGTGTTTTTGTCGTACTCACCAGTTACCCACGCCGAGCGAGTGGCTTGGATTCAGTCACGTCTGGTTGACATGTCGTGGGTAGAGCTTCGCGAGCTGTTCCCTGCGTTGAGGAGGCTGTGCGATCCCCGACTCGCTCGCTAGCGAGCGTCCTCGAAGGCCTCCCAGGTGTGGCTTCTGTGCACGGCCGATACAGCTGTCGTAGCACTGACGGACGTATTGGGCGTCAGCCGGATGGTAGTCAACCTGCGGTAGGCCAATGGCAATGTTGGCCGACGACAGAGAGTCTTGGCAGCCGATGGGCACCGAGCCGGTGGGAGCACCCAGGAAGGTGATGTGCGAGTTAGTGAGCCTTAATCCGGAGATGTTGCCGGCCACATCTCGGGAATTGTTAGAGCGTCGGTCCTGACGCCATTCGACGACGACAGGATGTCGGATGCCCTTTCGATGGCGCGATCCGGATGCTGACAGCAATACTCCCCGCGAACGAGGCCATCGGGCGAGAGGTACTTGACCTCGGGAAGCGGTGTTGTCGCCAAGAGCGTGATGTTTCTCGATATCGCTGCCCGGGCCCGAAGCCTTGCAGCGCTGCGTTGCGTGTAAGGGCCACCCTCGACACCTCGTGGGTTTGGAACCGCAGGTCCTCGAGGCCACGACGATCGCAGTGCTGGTCTCGACGACGCGACGGACCGGGTCCACTGTAACCTGCTGCTCCTCTACTTGTGCGGCGTCCTGTACCCCCGCGCTCGCACCTGTTCGAAGGCTCGCGCCGCCTCCGTGAGTGCCACCATCCGCTGGACATCCTCGGGCGTGACGGTCTTCAGCCACGCGCGGTAATCGTCGTCCACGAGCGCCCGGGTGGTGGCGATCTCGGTCAGCGCCTGCAGCGCGAGTCGCCGCCGCCGGGCGGATGCTTCGAAGGAGCGCTTGAACGCGGGGCTGTGCTCTGCCAGCAGCACACGCTCGACGAAGTAGGTGGCCTTGCCCTTGAAGTTGGCCCAGTAGTTCACGGTCTCCCAGCGGTCTGGCCGCACGAGGAAACGCTCGACCATCGTGCGGGTCCAGCCACGGGCGCGGAGTTGCACGTGGTCGAGATAGAAACGATCGGTGTCGCTCATGCCGAAGCCTCCTCGGAGCGCGGTCCGTGCCGCGAGTGTTCTCGCCTATCGATCCGGTCGATCTGCCCTTCGCGCATTCGGAAGGACGGGAACGTCGCTGGTGTCGCCTCGGTATCCGCCAAGACATCGAATTGCAGCCGATCGACCACGACCGTCCGACCCATCGCGTCAACGCCGCCGCCAGGTGCGAGGTACTCGACGTCGGGATGCAGGGCCATCGCCAGCAGCGTGATGCTTCTCGATGCCGTTGCGCGGGCCCATAGCCTTGCAGCGCTGCGAAGCGCGGCATGGATGTCACCTGCCACCCGCGACACTTCGTGCGGATGCCACCGTAGTTCCGCGTCGCCGCTGCGCGTTGCCACGACAATCGCGTTCTGGCCGAAGACGAGCATCCAGTCGTCGAGCTCGTCGTCCGATGCGTCGAAGATCGCCAGGCTGGTCTCTGGCGGCCACTCCCCCGATGCGTCCCGCCCGGCACCGCCGAGCATCCGGTGGCCAGCGGAATCGACTGCTCCAAGCAGGACCGCGTGGCGCCTTAGATTCTCCTCCTCCGAGAGCGGCACGCTGAAGGGGTTGAACGCGGTGATGACGGCGAGCCTTTCCCAGTGGAACGTCAACGCGTGCAGCACCTCCGGAACGGGTTGCCCGATGCGGATCAATGCCGTCCCGGAGGGCGCATCGATGTCGTAGAGGGTGGCTGCATAGGCCGCGAGTAGTTCGGGCGGAATCCGGATCGGCATTTCCTCGGTGGCACTGGTCATGTTGCCTTCCCCGCCCTGGTGTCATCGAGCACGGCCCCGATCTGCTGCAACGCCTCCAGCGCCCCCAGCCGCAGCGGTACGTCTCCCGGCCGAGTCACGGCGCCCTCTCTCGGGTTGATCCGGATCACCGGTTGCCCCGTCGACTCGCCGAACCGTCGCGCGGACGGGATCGCCGTGCCGGCGCCGAGCTCGATCACCACGAGCTTCCGGCAGTTCACCTCCCAGTCCACCAGGCGCAGTTCCGCGGCTTCGTAGCGCCGCCCCGTCCAGCCGTAGTCGCTGAACATCAGGATGTTCGGTCGCGCGAGGCCGCCGCAGTCCGGGCAGGTGGGCAGGTCGCCGCGCCACTCGCAGGCGGCTTCGTCGATGTCGGGTACCAGATCGGTCGCGGGCCATGGCGCGCGACCGCAGTTCTCCAGGCACTGCAGGTGATGGATCGATCCGTGGCATTCGGCGACGCGTTCCTCCGGGATGCCCGACTTCTGAAACTGTCCGTCGACGTTCGAGGTGAAGACCCGCAGCCCACGCCGCGCACGTTTTCCGAAGGCCTGCAGGATGTGGAAGCCCTCGTGGGGCACCGTGGCGCGGTATAGCGCGAGGCGGTGGCCGTAGAAGCCCCAGGCGACGCGGGGCAGCGCGTCGAAGGCGGCAGGGGATGCGATGTCGGTGAACTTGAGGCTGCGGCGGCCGAGCGCCGGATAGGCCTCCCAGAACCCGCCCGGACCGCGGAAGTCTGGGAGGCCGGAGTCGATGCCTGCGCCGGCGGTGACGAGGATGGCGTCGGCCTCCGCGATTAGGGCAGCGGCTCGAGTGATGTGGTCGGACAGACCGGGGATGCTCATGCGGGCGATCTCCTGCAAGTGAGTGGATCGAGTATCCGGATCCAGAGGCGCACCACGTGAGCCTCCGGATACGTCGACGACACTTCCCCTGCGGTTAGCCCACGGGCACCACCTGCTCCCACGTGAACTCCGGCAGCTCCCGCCCGAAGTGCCCGTAGTTCGTGGTGAGCTCGTAGATTGGTCGCTTCAGATCCAGCCGCCGGATGATCCCCGCCGGCGTGAGATCGAACTCGGCGGAGAGTGCCGCGGTGATGTCCTCGGACGATCTCTGCCCGGTGCCGAACGTCTCCACCACGAAGCTCACCGGCTCGGCCACGCCGATGGCGTAGGCGAGCTGCACAAGGCACTTCCTGGCCCATCCACGGGCCACCACCTGCTTCGCGAGGAAGCGCGCCATGTAGGCGGCGGAGCGGTCCACCTTGGACGGGTCCTTCCCGGAGAACGCGCCCCCGCCGTGGGGTGCCGCGCCGCCGTAGGTGTCGACGATGATCTTCCGGCCGGTGAGGCCGGTGTCGCCGTGCGGACCGCCGACGGTGAACCGTCCCGTGGGGTTCACCAGGACCTTCATGTCGGGGGCGCGGCGTTCCGGTGGGATGACCGGTTCGATGATCCGGGCGCGGACGATGTCTCGCACGGTGTCGATATCGACACTCTCGTGGTGCTGGGTGGAGAGCACGACGGCTTCCACGTGATGGGGCTCGCCGTCGCGGTACCGCACGCTCACCTGGGACTTCGCATCGGGGCCCAGCCACGGCAGATCGCCATGCTCCCTCAGTTCGGCCTGACGCTTCACGAGTCGATGCGCGAGGTGGATGGGCAGGGGCATGCGCTCCGGGGTGTCGTCGCAGGCGTAGCCGAACATGAGGCCCTGATCGCCGGCTCCGAGCACGCCGTCGGCGCGGTCCACGCCCATGGCGATGTGGGGCGACTGGTGATTGAAGCGCACCACGAAGTCGAGCCGGTCGAAGTCCACGCCCATCCAGGCGGGACCGTAGCCGGAGGCGCGCAGCACGCGTGCTGCGATCTCGGGGGCGGTGCCGCGGATGTGATCGAAGAGGGCGCGGTCGCGAGTCTTGAACTCGCCAGCGATGACGACGAGGCCATCGGCCAGCAGGGTCTCGCAGGCGACGCGGGCGTCGGGCTCCACCGCCAGGAAGGCGTCGAGGATGGCGTCCGACACGCGGTCGGCGAGCTTGTCCGGGTGGCCTTCGGAGACCGACTCGGAAGAGAAGAGGCCGTCACGGATCAGCATCAGACGCCCTCCCCGGACGCCGTCGCGAGCTTCCGCCAGTTGCGGTGGTACTTCTCGAGGCGCTTGACGTCATTCTCCAGCAGAGTGCCCAGGCGGCGGAGGTCCATGTTGTCCTCGAGATCGGCGCGTTTCACGGCCCGCGCGATGGCGTTGGAGGCAGCGCGATCGACGAAGGCGTCGTAGTCCTCCCCCTCCACCTTGGTGAGGTGCTGCACGGCCTCGATGACTGCAGTGGAGAAGCCTTCGCGCGCCAGCCGCTCGGGCGTCCAGCCGATGCCATCCTCCACGACGTCGTGCAGCACGCCGGCAATGCGGGCGGGCTCGGTGGCCTGGGCGTTCATCACCCGCAGCGGGTGGAGGACGTAGGCACCGCCGCCCTTGTCGCGCTGGGTGAGGTGGACGCGGGCCGCGATGGCGATCGCCTTCGCGAGGTCGCCGGGGGCGATGGCGGCTTCGAGATCCTGCAGGCTCTCGGCGAGCGCTTCCACTAGCGCTGCGGGGGCGCGACCGGTCAGCACCTTCACCAGCTCGTGGTAGTACCAGCGTTGATCGTCCCGTCCGGCGTTGAGTCGGGCCCAGAGCGCGTCGCCCTCGCGACGGAGGTCGGCCACGATGCTGCGCAGGTTGTGGAGTTTGTCCGCGGCGAAGACGCGCAGTGCAGCGGGGGATGCAGTGACGAGGTGCGCGAGGGAGATGCGCTTCCGTGTCTGCCAGTCTGCCTTGTCGGTGGCGGTGTTGCGGGGGGCGGTCAGGGATTCCGACAGTTCGATGACGAGGTCGGCAACCCGGTCACCGAAGGCGATGCGGATGCGCTCCGCCATTGGCGAGCCACCGAAGGCCTCCACGGCATAGTGCAGGAGAGCGGCGATGGCTTCGTCCTCGTCGCCGCCGTGTTCGATGACGATTACGGCAACAGCCATCAGGTGGCTCACGTAGGGGATGTCGGTGCCCTTGCGCACCTGGGTTTGATGCAGTGCGTGTGCAAGGGCGAAGGCGTCGGTGAACCGGTCGCCGAGGCGCGGCATGTCGGTACTAACGAGCATGGGGGTTCTCCTGGTTGCTGGGGCGCATCAGGGGTGTTGCGGGTGTGGCGGTCAGACTAGAGGGGGTGTCGCAGAAGCGGCAAGGGATCGCCGCCGTGCTTTCTTCGAAGAGGTGTTGCATACCGTGCTCCCACTGCCCCGGGGGGATCGGCGCAGCTCCCGGGGCGGGCGGAGCGGCGACGCTTTAGCAGCACTTGTTACCCGCCCTGCAAGATGTCGATCAACTCGGCGGGGGCCGTGGCTTGCGCGTCGCCCGGAAATGCAAAAGCCCGCTTGGGGGACACACCAAAGCGGGCTCGACGGGAGTCTCGCTTTAGCGGCATTTGTAGGGCGCCCGCAAGCTGGAAAAATCAAATCGGCGCAGTTAGAGTCTCACGCGAAAGGCGAGATGCGTCAACACCTCCTGAAAACCCGGGGGCTTCAACCTGCATCAGGGTCTGAATCCGAGACTACTGATCTTAGATGGCCCATGCGAATCTCTCTACTCACATGACGACGCCCCTACGCTCCCCCGCATCGCGAACGCGGCTATCGGACTGTCCACGTGAGTGCCGCTCGGTGCTCGTGGTTGCTTGCATGTTCATCGCGCCCGGTGTTGTCTCCGCATCGCCGTACTCCTTCACGTGCGATCCCGAAGTTCAGAACTGCGTTGGCGGCGGGGGCAGCCTATTCGAGTTTCTGTTCTACCTAGCGATCGCAGGAATTCTGGGACTTGTTGCAACCTGCATCTACTCATTCCTGTTGTTCGGACTGCCCAGCGCGCTCGTCAATCTTCTGTCTGGGCGTTCATGGAACGACAACAAAGGGGAAGCGGCAGTAGAGAGAGGGGCCATGAAGGCGCTTGTCAGTTTCGCGCAATTCATGATCGCACTCGTGCTCTTTGTACCGGCTCTCGCGGTCATCGGCTTCGTACACGCCTTTCTCTGGCGCGTCGGAGTAATCGAGGTTGTCGTCATCCTTGGCGTGTATTGGCGCGTCGCGATCCCGTGGTGGCCTAACGACCCACCGTCGCCCTACGAAGCCTCGCCGGCGACCAACGCGTCACCGCTTGCCGATACGCCAGCGTCTCGCAGCGCCTCCCAAGCGGAAAACGAGGCGATCTCTTTCCCCATGGGACGGAACGAGGTCGGTGACTACCGATTCCTGACGGATCTGGGCTACAGGTTCTCCGAGGAAGGACACGACGTCATCGCACACTCAATCGAGGGCGAGCGCTATCGCGTTTCCGATATCGGGCAGTTCCGGAAACTGGTCGAGAGTTCCATGCGTCACCGCGACCGCCCCCATGATGCCGCATCGAGAGCGGACGACGACGCGCTGAGCAGCATTCATGTCCCTGAACGGCCGAAGCCGAATGCGCGACCGGCGAGACTCATGGAGGTTGTTCGAGCCCTGACGGGTGTCGTAATCATCATCGTTCGACAGTACGACGGCGGCCCTTGGTGGGCACGTGTTTATCCGGCGAGGAGCGCGATGATCTCATTCCTGAAACTTGAAGCTCCACGCCCCGCGATCGCCACGGTGGCTGAGCTTGTTGCGGCAGCAAGCCCAAACGCATTTGACATCGCAGATCGTCTCTACGACTCGGGCATCGAACCCATTGCAGCGGAATTGGGGGACAGCCGGGAAGCGGTCGCAGAGGCCATCCACGCGGTCGTCACGGAGATGCACCTGTCTGTGGTGGGTGTGCTGCAACCGACCGCGCAGTGACCCTCTGGCGCATTCGTCGAGAAGTCGCCCGTCTCAGCGCCTCTTCAACGCCACCGCGCCGCACCCCGTAGGCATCTGCGCCTGACGCCGTCACACGGCAAAGCGGCGCATCAGTCCTGCTCCGCCAGCTCATCGGCGTGCAACAAGGCACTTCGTCGGCCCAGCGCTTGCGCCACGATGCGACCCTGCACATCAATGGAGGCAACTCGAGCCTCGAGATCCTGAGCTGCCTTGTCTTTCTCGCGGATCCTCGCGTCTTGCGCTTCCAGCACGTCGGGGGCACCCAAACGGTGTTGGTCACTCAGCGGCCCAAGGACAATCCCCGTTAAGGGTCGCACCGATCGAACGGCGGAACAAACGGGGGAACCGAACCCGCATCGCCCGGAGAGCAAGCAAACACGCTTGACACGGCTCCCCCTCCCGGCACCAGATACTGTCTGCAACACGGTGCACCACGCATTCGCGAAAGTGCGACAGTTCTTTGATTCCAATGCACATCTACCATGTTCGCGCCGACATTTCGGTGCGTCGATTTGCGCCAAAGTGCACCCCGGCGCAAGCGCTATTGGTGGATCAAGTGGTGGAGTGAGAAGGACCGGTCGGAATAGATCGGCGCGAACAGACATGGGCGCAAGCGCGAGCATTCGCCACTGTCTTTGCGGCGTGATCAGTCTCTCAGGCCACGCCGGTCTTCATGCGCCGTCAGTACCTGCAGTGCGAGCACGGGCGGAAGATGGTGCCCCGCTACCATCACGCGGGGCAGTCGATGGAGGTCGTCACGACAACGCGCACGGGCCCGCCGCGTGGTCGTCGCGGCGTCGTACCCCGCAGCCTTCACGGCGTGCGCCACGCGGTCGTCCACGTCCCCGTACGGATAGCAGAACTGCGTGACGGGCTGCTGAAGCAGTTCCTCCAGATCCCGCCGCGAGCCCGGAATCTCCGATTGCAGCGTCGCGTCGTCGCAGCAGGGCAGGGACGGATGGGTGCGTGAATGCGCGCCGACCTCCATCCCCGCCGCCGCCCACCGACGGAGATCGTCCACGCTCATCAACGGCTTCCGCGCACCGACGTGCTCGGAATCCCAACGGTTCTCGCCACCCACGCAGTGTGAGACCACGTAGCACGTGGCGGTGAAGCCCAAGCGCTGCAGGATCGGCAGACCGATCCGGAGCGTGTCTTCGTAGCCGTCGTCGAAGGTGATCGCGACGAGCTTCTCGTCGGTCTCCCCGCGAAGCGCGGGCATCGCCTCGCGCATGGACACGCCGCGGTGTCCCATGATCTTCAGCAGCAGCATCTGGGCTGCGAAAAGCGCGGGCCGCACGTAGAGCTTGCGCAGCCTGGCGCCGCGGGGTGGACGGCCGAGGTTGTGGTACATGAGGATGGGTACGACGGCGACTTCCGACCCGCGTCCGGCCGCGCCGTGGGTGTGGCCGACCCCTTCAATCGCTGACATGGCCGTTCATCGCCCGGACATAGGTGGCGAGCGTCTGGGCCATCGTCAGCCCGAAGTCGAGGTGTCTGCGCACGTGGCGGTATCCGCGCTCGGTTTCCTCGCGCATGTCGCTCCTCAGCACCCGATCGACGGCCGCGGCCAGGGCCACTGGATCCCGTGGCGGTACCAGCGTCCCGGCGGACGCCTCGCGAACGATTCCCGGCAGGCCACCCACCGCCGTGGCCACCACCGGGCGCTTCATCGCGAAGGCCTGGGAGATCACGCGGGAATGCGCTTCGGTCAGCGAGCTGATGGCGATGCAGTCCGATGCCGCGATGATGCGCGGCACGTCGTGCCGATAGCCGGTGAGGATGAACGCCGACCGGCATGGGGACGCCTCGACCCGTTCCCGGAGGGCATGCTCGTATTCGGCGCGCGTGCCGCTGCCGACGATCATGAAGCGCATCTCGGGGTGCCAGGCGGCGAGCTGCTCCGCGGCTTCGACGAAGAAGTGCTGCCCCTTGTCGGGCCGGATCATGCCGATGTTGGTGACGAGCCGGCAGCCGGGATCCAAGCCCAACGACGTGCGCACGCCGGTGCCGTCGAGGTGCCAGTCGAACTCGGCGAGATCGACGCCCTCGCCGATCACGTCGATCTTCCGGGGCGGCACGCCGAGCCGAACGAGCCGCTCCTTGAGCACCTGGGCCACGACGATGACGCGGTCGCTGCCCCACTGCCAGACCCATCGCCCGAGTCCGCGGGCCGAGATGGTTTCCACGTGCAGCGAGCGTACGACCGGCCGCCCGAACAGCCGCAGGAAGGCGGCGAGACTCGAATCGCGGCTGCTGTGGCAGTCGATCACATCGAACCGGCCATCGCGGATCAGTCCGAGCAACTGCGACAGCGCGATCGGATGGAAGCTTCCCCGGAAGCCCACCGCCTCGTGCGGCACTCCGCGCGCGCTCGCTTCCTCGAGGATGCGCGCGCCGGGCCGTCCGGCGATGCACACGTGGTGCCCGTGCGAGAGCAGCCATTCACATTGTTCGAGGATCCGCTGTTCCTGGCCGCCCCAATGGAGGCTCACTTCCGTATGCAGCACGCGCATGGCGGCTCCTGTGTGCGTCGGATCGCCGCCGGGGGATGCTCGGCAGCGCGACCGACCCGGCGGGACATGGTGGAAACGTGCGTCGCGACCGTGGTCGATCGTGGCAAGGGGCCGGGATGCGAGGTCCGCGGCATCGCTTGTCCGGCCCCGCCCGCGCGCGGGCACGCCCTTGTCCGTGGCAATGTCCGGTGGGCCGGGACGACGGGGGCAGGTGTTGCGCGGCGGAGCCGAGTCGGCGCGACCGGTCCGGGAGGAGGGCGCCGCAGGGGACGCATCGCGGCACGAACCGTCGATCTCATGGCGTCGCGGTCTCCCGATCGGGTGTCGGGCCGGTGCCGAGCGCGCGCACCAGCGCCACCCAGGATCTGAGCTTCTCCCGTTCGGCCTCGACGGTTTGCGCCGCGGCGGTCGCCCGGTTGATCTGCAGTTCCAGCGACGGCAGCACGCTTTCCCGCCCCGCTTTGCGGCGCGTCTCGGCCTGGCGCAGATCGGTGAGGGCAAGCTCGAGGAGCGTCCGGCGGGCGTCGAGCGCGCGGTCGTCGGCGTCGAGGCCGGCGAGCGCCACCTCGACTTCCTCGAGTGCACGCAGGACGGTCTGTCGGTACTGCGCCTCGCGTTCCCGGATGAGTGCCTGAGCGGCGGCCGCGCGCGCCTTGCGGGCGCCGGCATCGAACACCGGCAGCACCAGGCGCGGACCCCAGGCCCAGCCCAGGGCGCGGTTCGAGTCGAGATCGCGGGCGCGGGGCGCGGTCGGGCCGAGCGACGCGGAGAGCACGATATTGGGATACCGCGCGGCCTCCGCTTCGTCGAACCGGGCGCCGGCGGCGAACAGTCGCGCCGTGGCCGCACGCACATCGGGGCGCGCACCGAGCACGCTGGCCGGGATGCCGGCGCGGATCGCCGGGCATGCCGGCAATGGGCGGGAGACCAATACGATGGTGGACGTCGTGGGGGACTCGCCGACCAGTGCCGCCAGTCGCGCGGTGGCCTGGGCGTCGAGCTTGCGGGCGTCCTGGATCTCCCCCGTGATCCGACCGATCTCGGCATCCGCGCGGTTCACCTCGCTGCGGGTGGAGGTGCCTGCGGCGAGCTGACGCCGGCGCAGTGCCGCGATGCGCCCGGCGAGTTCGCGCTGCTCGTCGAGCAGGGCGAGCCGGGCCCGCACGGCACCGGCATCGAGGTAGGCGTCGACCACGTTCGCCACCAGCACCCGGCGCGCGACCTCACGCTCGGCGCGCTCGGCCTCCAGATCACCGCGCGCCGCGCGCACGCCGGCAGCGATGCCACCCCAGAAGTCGAACTCGTAGGAGGCTTCGAGTCCGATCGCGTACCGGTTGAAGATCGCGGAGGCCTCCTCGCGCGTGTCGTCGAATGCGCCGCCGCCCTGGAGTACCGGGCCCTGCGGCGGAAACTTGCGCCGTTCCACTTCCGCGATGGCGTTCACCGATGGCCGGCGCCGTGCCTGTTGCACGCGCAGCTCGGCCTCGAGCGCCTGCAGCCGGGCGATCACGGCCTGGAGTTCCGGATTCGCCCTGATCGCCCGGTCGACGAAGCTGTCGAGATGCGGATCGCCGAGCTGGGTCCACCAGCGATCCTGCAGGGGGGCGGCGGCCGACGCCGTCTCGTGCCGGAACGCAGTCCCGGCGTCGACCGCCGGGGTGTCGATCGGCGTGCGGATGGCGCAGCCGGCGACGGCCAGGGTGAAGCACACGGCGGCGACGAGTCGACTCATGACGGCAGCAGCCGCACGATCACGCGCTGACCGATCAGCAGCGGCGCCTCCTCGAGGAGCAGGACGCACTCGACCACGCGCACGTCGACCTTGTCGGTCGGGTCGTCGCCGGCCTGGCGGGTGTTGAACACGGCGCCGATGCGCACGACGCGGGCGCCATAGCCGCGCGACTCGTCCGATTCGGGGAACACGCTGGCGCGCATGCCCACGGTGACCTTGCCGACATGGCGCTCTTCGATGTCGGCCCGCACGATGCGCGGGGTCTGCGGCGCGAAGGTGAAGAGCGGTGTCACGTTCACGGTCGACACGCCGTCGCCGAGGCGGGCCTGGCGCTTGACGATCAGGCCGTCGATCGGTGCCTTGATCACGCGCAGCGCCACCTCCTGCGCCGCGATGGCGATCCGTGCCTTGGCGAGCGCGATGCGCGTTGCCTGGCGACCCAGCGTCGCCTCGATCTCGTTCACGCGGTCGCGCGCGAGGTCGAGGTCCTGCCGCGGTGCCGCCTCGTCGGGCACGAGCCGCTCGAGGCGTTCACGCTCCCGCTTGGCTGCCGCGAGCTGCACTTCGAGCAACGGGTGCTCTGCGCGCACCTCGTCCAGTCCCCGTTCGGCCTCCGCCAGGGCGAGGCGGGCGGCCGTGTCGTCGATCTGGGCCAGGACCTGCCCCGCCCGGACAACGGCGCCTTCCTCGGCGTAGACGGCCTTCACGAGGCCCTCGCGGGTGCCGGCGAGTCGCACCAGGCCGCCCTCGATGTCCACCCGGCCCTTGGCCACGGCGACGACCTGGGGTGCCGGCGGGGTCGCGGGCGGGGCGGGTGGCGGGGATTGCTCGGCGCACGCGCCCAGCAGGACGATGCTGCAGGCGAGGATGGAGAACGTGGTGCGAAATCTCATCGGTCAGTTCGTTGTCGAGGGTGAGGGGAGGGCGACGGGAGGCGCACCGTCGTCGGACCGGATCTGCCCGTCCTCGAGGGACACCACCCGGTCGGCGTGTTCCAGCAGGCGCGGGTCGTGGGTGACGCACAGCACCGCCGCGCCGCGTGACCGGGCGGCCTCGTGGAGCAGGCGCACGACGGTCTGGCCGTTGGCACTGTCGAGGGCGCTGGTCGGTTCGTCGGCGAAGATGAGTTGCGGTTGCTTGGCGAGGGCGCGGGCGATGGCGACGCGCTGCTTCTCGCCGCCGGAGAGTTCGAGCGGGCGCAGATGGCGGCGCGCTTCCAGCCCGACCGCAGCCAGGGCCTCGACGGCCCGGCGCCGCGCCTCGGCGCTCTTCAGTCCCTGGTACGTGAGCGGCAGCGCCACCTGCTCCTCCGCCGTGAGGGCCGGGAACAGGTTGAAGCCCTGGAACACGAATCCGCAGTGGGCGAGGCGGAAGGCTTCGATGCGCTTGTCCGAGAGCCGCCACAGATCGACACCCATGGCCTCGACCTGCCCGGCGTCCGGACGCAGCAGACCCGAGATGACGGCGAGCAGCGTGCTCTTGCCCGAGCCGGACGGGCCCATCATCAGGGTGAGCTGACCGGCTTCGACGGCGAGATCGACGCCGTCTAGCACCGTATGCACGACCTTGCCGGTGACGAAGCGCCGGGCGATGCCGCTGGCGCGGATGGCGTATGTCGCAGCGTTCATCATCGGAGCAGCGTCGCCGGTTCGGCGCGGCTGAGACTGCGCAGCGCGATCAGGCCGGAGGCGAGCGCGATGACGAGCACCAGCACCGCCGTGCCCGCGAGCGCCCAGGGCGGCATGCGCATCGCCACGTAGAAGGTGTCGGCGAGCCACAACGCGCCGGCGGCCGCGACGCCGGTGAGGACGAGACCGGCGATCCCGACCCAGGCTGACTGCTCGAGCACCACGGCGCGGAGGCTGCGGGCCGGCACGCCGAGCGCGCGCAGCGTCGCGTACTCGCGGATCGAGGCCACGATGGCGGCGTAGAGCGTCTGGCTGGTGATCACCGCGCCGACCACGAGCCCGAGGAGCGAGGCGAACGCTGAACCGGCACCGGCCCCCGATTCGAGCAGCCAGTACGCCTGGGACTTGGTCGACAGCTCCTCGGCAGTCCACGCGCTGAACCGCGTGACGGTGCGGCCCGGCGGCTGCAGGGCATCCCGCACGGCCTCGGCCCGGCGCGGATCGGCCAGCCGCGCGAGCGCGAAGGTGGCCATGTCGACCTCCCGGTCCTGCATCGACAGCAGCCGCCGCGCGGTCGACAGCGAGGCGATGACGTACACGCTGCCGATGGCCCGCAGGTCGCGCAGCACGCCCACGACCCGGACGCGCTTGCCGGCGATCTCGGCCAGCTGCCCGATGCCGGTTTCGAGCTTGCCGAGATCGGCCTCGCCGACGAGGATCGCATCGGGTTCGTCGAGCAGCGCCCGCTGCACGGGCGTGAGCATCCGAGCCATGCCGATTGCCCCGGGGCGGGTGTCCACGCCGATGACGAACGCGCCCAGGACAGCGCCCGAGCGGGTGCGCCAGTCGCCGCCCGAGAACTGCATGTGCTCGACCTGCCGCACCTCGGCGCGCTCCCGCAGCTGCGAGTCGTGCAGCATCGGGATGTCGCGCCCGAAGTCCACGCTCTCCAGATTGCGATAGCCCATCCAGACGTCCGCGGTGCTCTTGTCGACCATGATGGACACCGTGCCGAACATGCCCAGCAGCAGACCGACCTGCACGAGCACGAGCAATCCGGCGAAGGTGACGGCCATGACCGCCGGCAGGAATCGGCGCCACTCGTAGAGCAGCGTCGCGCGGGCGAGCGAGATCATCAGAAGCGGTACGACACGAAGAAGCCGAAAGTCGGCTGGTTGCGGCGTTCCGTGATGGGCGAGTCGGCGGCGTCGCCGAGGAGACGCCCGATGCCGGCTAGCGCCACGGCGCGCCAATGGCGGTCGTGGTTGTACACCACCGAGAGGTTCGCGGAGGCGTTGTTGAAGCCGCCTTTCGCGTCGTACTCCCTGAACCGGGTGCGCGACGCCTGGGCACTCGTCACGCCGAAATAGGCCTGCGCGTAGTTCTCGTCCACCCAGTCGACACCCAGCGACAATGCCGCGGTCAGCTTCGGATCGATCTCCACCGGGAAATCGATCCCGAGGTGGGCGGTGGCACCGCCGTGCCCCTGGCCGTCGGGCGCCTTGCGCAGGCCGCCGTACACCGGGAGCCCCCGGACCGTGGTCGAGGCCGTCAGGCCCAGCTCGGGTGTGCCTTCGATCGTGCCCAGCCCGCGAAGCCTGGCCGCACCCGGCGAGAACGACGCGGCGCGCTCGGAGTCCTGGCGCCCGAAGTCGTAGCTCAGGTCGAAGGAGAGCGCGGCGCTTTCGGTGTTGACTGCAAGCCAGCTCAGGCTGGCGCCGTTGAAGCTGAAGCGATCCTTGTAGAAGATCTCGACAGACGGAAACGGCAACGCTCGGCTCGTGCGGCTGCCGGGGAAGTCCGGCGCGTACACGGCGCCTGCGCCGATGGTGACGTCCCAGGTCTTGTCCATCGGCTTGGTGCGCAGCACCTGCGCGTGGGCGGGCCCGGCGAGCAGGGCGAGCACGATGGCGCGCATCGCGAGATCAACGGGCCGCATCGGTGCGCTCCCAGCGTTCGGTCACACCGAAGATCGCGAAGCGCTCGTAGATCGTCAGATCCAGGCGCCCACCCTTGTCGATCATGCGGACGAGGCACCGGTAGATGCGCCCCGAATCCGGATCGACGATGCTGCCGTCGATGAAGCGGTCGCCCTCGGGCCGCAGGTTCCAGATGATTTCCATGCCGACGATGGGCGCGCCCTTGCGCGCTCCCGTGCACTTGTCGCAGGTCTGCGCGGCGGCCTGCTGATCCGCGCCCGACAGGAGAGTGCGGACGAAGCCGCTCAAGGTGCCGGTCGGCGACCGCTGGAACTCGACGACCGCGTAGGGCGTGTCGGAGTCGCCATCGATGGCGCGCCACTGCCCGATCAGTTGGGCCGTGGCGGCGCTTGCGTTCGCCGCCCCGATCGACGGGGATGCCGCCGCGAGGGGCAGGGCCGTCAGCGCCGCGAGCGCGAGGCGTCGGAGCGGGACGGATTCGTTCGTTGAGTGGGGTTGTGGCATCTTCATCTGGCGTCCTCGGTGTTTGTTTGTCCGAGGCGCCAGTGTTCGATCGCGCGCTTTAAGGTGTCCTTAAGCGCCGACGCGGCGCGTTAAGGCTGCGTTAACCGATGTCGATGCATGCTTGGCGCACTGGGATCACGGAGGCGTCTCATGGGGTTTCGGGTGTTGCTGCTGGAGGACGATCTGCCGCTGGGACAGTCGTTGCATCAGGTGCTCCTGCAGCAGGGGCTGGAGGTCATCTGGGTGCGCACACTGGCCGACGGCCGGCGGCAGGCTGACGACGGCGTCTTCGATGTCGCGGTGTTCGACCTGACGCTGCCCGACGGCGATGGGCTCACCCTGCTGACGGAGCTGCGGTCCGGTGGCTCGCATCTGCCCGTCCTCATCCTCTCGGCGCGGGACGCCGTGGAAGACCGCATCGCCGGCCTGCGCACCGGGGCGGACGACTATCTGCCGAAGCCCTTCGCGACCCGGGAACTGCTGGCGCGTCTCGATGCGCTGGTCCGACGCGCGGCCCGCCAGGCCACGCACGAGTGGCGTGTGGGGGAACTCGTGATCGACGTCGAACGCCGGGAGGTGTCGCGCAACGGGGCGCCGGTGGAGCTCTCGGGGCGCGAGTTCGAACTGCTGCTCATCCTCGCGCAGCAGGCCGGACGGGTGGTCACGCGGGCACGCATCGAAACCCGTCTGTATGGCGTCGAGGGTGCCAACGGCAATGCGCTCGACGTGCACATCCATCACCTGCGCAGGAAGCTCGGCGAAGCGGCGGTCAGGACCGTCCGCGGTGTCGGCTTCCTGCTGGCCGAATGATCATGGGAGCGCCATTTCCGTGAAGACCTGGATGATCGGCCGGTGGCTCATCGAACCGTCGCTGCTGCGGCGTACCGTCCTCACCGTCGGGGTCGTGCTGGTCGTGAGCTGGTTCGTCCTGGTGGGATGGATCTTCTGGACGATCGACGAGCGCGAGAGCGGGGACTACGACGTGGGCCTGATGAAGCTGGCCCGAACGCTTGACGAGATGACGGAGATCGCCGGGGGCGACGACGCCGTCGCCGGCCGCGTGGGGGAAGGGCTGGACAGCGTCTACAAGAAGTACTTCAACGATTTCGACACGCCGGAGTATCGCAGCGCGTTCCAGATCTACAACCGGAGCGGCACCCTGGTGTATGCGTCGGGAACCGCGCCGCGGGAGCGCCTGACCCATGTCGCGAGCGGCTTCGCGGACGGCAGCGCCGACGGGTTCGACTGGCGCGCGGCGGCGGTCACCAATGCCCGGACCGGCATGGTCACGATCGCCGCCGACCGCATCGATATCAGGAGGACGATGCGGCTCCTCATCATCCGTGAAGTCTTGAAGCAGCAACTCTGGATGGTGCCCGTCGTGCTCGTGACGGCATTCCTCGCACTGCGCCTCGGACTGAGGCCGTTGTCCGCGCTGGCGTCGCAGGTGGCGGGGAAGCCGCTGGGCGACTTCACGGCCGTCGAACCCGCGGTGCGCTACCGGGAGCTGAATCCGCTGGTCGATGCCCTGAACGCCCACCTCGGCCGGCTCCAGGCGGCCATTGCGCGCGAGCGGCAGTTCCTGGTGGACGCCGCACACGAGCTGCGCACGCCGCTCGCCGCGATCTCGACGCAGGGCTATGCGCTGGCGCACGCACGCGACCAGCGGGAACGCGAGGTACAGCTGGCTGCACTGGAGGAAGGCATCGCCCGCACCGCCGCGCTCACGCGGCAGTTGCTCGCGATCGGCCGGGTCGATGGTGGATCAGCGATCGCCGAGATGCGGCCGATCCGGTTCGATGTGCTGGTGCGCGAGCGCGTGGCGGCGATGTCCGACACCGTGTTGCGCCGGTCGATCGAGATCGTGGTCGAGGCGGACGAACCGCTCATCGTCTGTGGTGATCCGGTGCTGCTGGCGTCGATCGTCGACAACCTCGTCGACAATGCAGGCCGCTACGTGCAAGTGGCCGGCCGGGTCGAGGTCGAAGTGCGCGAGGACGAAGACGACGTCGTGCTCACGGTGCGCGACAACGGTCCTGGCGTCGACGACGCGTTCCGCGACCGACTGTTCGAACGCTTCTACCGGGTGCCCGGCAACGAAGCGAGCGGCAGCGGGCTGGGTCTGGCGATCGTGCGGGCCATCGCGACAGTCGTCGGTGGATCGGCGAAGCTGGTGGCTGGCCTCGACGGGCGCGGCTTCGGTGTCGAGGTGCGAGTACCCCAGGGGCCGATGCCGTTGAGCTGAGTCAGTCCACAGGCGTGGCCGCACCTCCGATCGTTCACGAGCGTCGATTCCCCGACACCGACATCGATGCTCCGGGCATCGTGCCCACCAAAGCGAAATGGTACGGGCAGAGGTCCTCGACATCGACCGCTGCCACGTCCACGAAACCCGCCTCGCGCATCCACGCTGCACACTGGGCGGGCGACGGCCGGATGTCGAGCGATGGGCCGCGCGGTGTGCGAATGTCGCTGCGCCAATGCAGCACCGAGACGCGTCCGCCGGCAGCCAGCGTTCGCCGCGCTTCGAGCAGCAGTGCCACGGGGTTCTCCAGGTGCAGCAGGTTGAAGATGAGTGCCTGCTTCTGCGAGCTGTCCGCGAGACCTGTGCCGTCGGCGACCACGTCGCGCAGGACGGCCCTGACGTTCGTGAGCCCACCTGCCTCGGACTGCTGACGCACGCGGTCCACCATCGACGGGTCGATGTCGAGCGCTGTCACGACGCCCGAGGTCATGCGTGCGGCTGGCAGTGTGAACGTTCCGTACCCGGCACCGAACTCGACGATCCCGCCGACCCTGTCGTGTGCGGACAGCAGCCGCGCGAGCAGACCTTCCGGGTCGAAGAAGGATCGCCACCACGTCTCGTCCGGCATGCCGCTTTCGCGCGCTTTCATCGTCGTGCCTTTGGTCGCCTGTCAAAAGTGCCAGCACCGTGCCGGCGTAGTTGCTGCACTCGCGCCCGAAGGCCGCATCGTGGAGAGGATGAACCAGGGCCGCGCCCATGGTGCTTCGCCGGCACGACCGTCAGTGCACGCCCGCTGGTGTACAGCCAATCTCGCGGACAAGCAAAGCGTGTGATGCCGAAGACGGATCGCGTCCCGGAAACCGGGGGTGACCAAGGGAAGATTTCCCGATCCATCCGTGCCCGCGAGGAGGCCCGTCGGGTTCCGCCGAAACTGGATTACGCTTGCGGGCACAAGCACCGGTACCGAAAACCGGCACAGACAACCACCTCAGGAGACCTCCATGGCGCGCCCCATTGTCCTGTCGCTTGCACTTTTCGCCGCCTCGCTCAGCCCCGTGGCAGAAGCGGTCGACTTCATCGAAGCCTCCTATACCGTGGCCAGTGTCGGAAGCACCACTGCCGTAGGCGAGTTCGCGATCGATGGCCCTCCGCCGGTGCTCTATGTCGACCTCGCGGCGACGCTCCCCGAAATGTCGTACCTGGAGTCGCGCTGGTACGCCAACACCGAGGGCTCGCCGCGCTTCACCGCCTATGCGAGCCAGGTGCCCACCGAGCCCGACAAGTACTGGCTCGAAGTCCCGTTACAGCAATGGCAGGACTGGAAGTACCCCGGACCCTGGCGCGTCGACACCACGCTGTACTCCATCGAATTGATCCTCATCTATGGCGTCGGCGTGGGTAGTCTCGCGTCGTATGCGGTCGGGTCTACCGGATTCGATGTGGTGAATGCCGTACCCATTCCGGAGCCTTCCGCTGCCGTGCTGTTCGCGGCGGGCGCGGTCGCGCTGGCGGGCTGGCAACGCGGACGGCGGCGCGTCGGATAGCGCCATCGCAGGAGGATCCTGTCGACGGATCCTTTCCATTCCGCGCCGAGCTGCGAGTCGATGCTCGGTGTGCCATCCCCGGATCTGACCGGCCTGCGTTGCGGTGCCTGTCGACACCGGCGTGAGCGTGTCGATTTTCCTGCACCTGCATGATCAAGGTACCCACCGGGGCACCGGGCCCGGAGGATTCCATCGGCGCCTGCCGGCTCGCCGCGACGCCGGCCGCTGGTCGGTGTCCTCCGTTCCTCTACTACGTGTCTTTCCCGCTGGCTTCCGCATCCCGCATCGCCTGGATCCAGTCGGCTCCGCAGCGCAGCTTTCGGGCGATCGGTGACTCGGGGTCGATCGCGCGCCAGAACGGGATCACGCCGTCGATGGCGGCGCCGTCCTGCAGATCGTCCCATACGGCCTCGGCCACGACGCGCAGGTAGATCGCCGTGGTCACTGGGCACGTGGCGTCGGCCTCGTGACGGCGCGCGAGTTCGTTGCGCAGGCGACGGATCTCGCGGCGCTCGCCCAAGGGGATCCTGGCGATGTAGTTCGCGATCAGGCCGGGCGTCGCGATGAACAGGGTGCTGCCGGCGCGGATGCCGGCGAAGTCGGTCTCCAGCACCACGCGCTTCGCCGGCTTCGCGTCTCGGAAGCGGCGGCGCCAGTCGGTGGGCTTCGGTGGGCGCTTCGTCGTCATGCCGAGCCCCGCGTCGCGGCGGACCGTCGCGCAAGCTCTGCGGCCAAGGCATCGACCCAGCGCCGGGCGAAGGCGTCCGGATCGAAGAAGATGCGTTCCGCAAGTCGCGCGAGCGGATTGGGCACCACGGCGGATTCCTGCACGCGCAGTCGCGTCCCCCCGGCGGGCGCCGGCGCGATCTCGCCGGTCCATTGGCCGTGATAGCCGTGCGAGCTGCGGAACCGCAATGAAATGCGTGCGTCGGTGGCCTCGATGAGTTCGAAGCGGATGCGCTCGCCACGGCGCGTGCTTTCGGTCCACGCGCCGCCACCGGCCTCCAGGTCGACCGCGGCGATGTCCTCCCGCCATGCCGGTTGCGACCCCGCGTCCAGGATCGTCCGGCGCACCTGCTCCGGCGGCGCGGGCAGCACCGCCTCGTGCGTTCCCGCACGTGTCTGCGGCAGCAGCAATCCGAGCAGCAGCGCGCCGCTCGCCGCCGTGATCCCGATCCAGGTCATCCACCATCCGAGCATGTTGTCGCCTCCGTCGACATTCGAACCGCGACGAGGGTAGCTAGGGTCTCCGGGTGCGCCAATAATCCCGAAAAAAGCGTTGTCACATCATTGGGTTGTCGTGTTTCCGCGCACAGCAGGTCCCGGGTGTGACCCCGCGACCTCCCATGCCAGTCCCGGCACGTGGGGCACGCGGCGGGCTGCCGCGCGGTCGGATCAGAGCTTGGGCGCCCGCTTGTGGAAGTCCGTCACCCCCTGATACGCCGCCCCCACCCGGAACAGCGTCGCCTCGTCGAACGGTTTGCCGATGATCTGCATCCCGATCGGCAGGCCGTCAGCGTCGAAGCCGCACGGGACGGCTAGCGACGGCAGGCCGGTCAGGCTCGGGACACCCGTGTACTGCATGATCGCCGAGAGCATGTCTTCCTCGACGCCGTTCTCGATGACCACCTTCATCTCGCCGACGCGCGTGGCGGTGAAGGGCAGGGTGGGGCAGAGGAACACGTCGACCTTGCGGAACGCGGCCATGAACTCGTTGCGCAGCAGCGTACGGTAGCGCTGGGCCTGCAGATAGTGGGTCGCGAGCAGCATCTCGCCGACCTCAAGGAGCGTGCGCACGTCGGCGCCGTAGTTGTGCGGTTGCTCGCGCAGCCAGCGCTGGTGGTACGTGCTCGGTTCGGCGGATTCGATCGTCAGTTGCGCCGAGATGTTGCCGTGGATGTTGTCGATGTCGACATCGACGATTCTCGCGCCGAGGCCCTTCAGCGTATCGAGCGCCGACATCACCGCGGCGTGCACCGGCGGCTGCAGGTGGTGGAAGAAGTAGCCTGGGACCACGCCGATGCGCAGGCCGTCGACGCCCGCACCGAGGTCCGCGAGGTAGTCGCACGTCGGTGCGCGCGATGTGGTGGGGTCCTTCGGGTCGTGGCCGGCGATGGAGCCGAACATGAGCGCGCAGTCCTCGACGGTGCGCGCCATCGGTCCGGCCGTGTCCATGCTCCACGCGAGCGGGATGATCCCGTGGTTGCTGACGCGGCCGTACGTGGGGCGGATGCCGACGACGCCGTTGATAGCCGACGGCAGGCGGATCGAGCCGCCGGTGTCGGTGCCGATCGCGCCATAGCACGTGCGCGCTGCCACCGCCGCGCCGGATCCGCCGCTGGACCCCGCGGGGAAGCGCTCGGTGTTCCACGGGTTGCGCACGGCGCCGTAGTGCGGGTTGTCGGACGTGCCGCCCCAGGCGAACTCGTGCATGTTCAGCTTGCCGAGGAGGATTGCGCCGGCGCGGCGGAGGCGCTCGGTCACCGTGGCGTCGTGGTCGGGGATCCAGTTCTCCAGCACCTTGCTGCCTGCCGTGGTGCGCGTGCCGCGCACAGCCAGATTGTCCTTCAGGCTGACCGGCACGCCGTGCAGCGGGCCGAGGTCGTAGCCGGCGCGGAGCATCGTGTCGGCGGCCTTTGCGACGCTGCGCGCTTCGTCCGCGAAGACGGTGATGTACGCGGCGAGGCGGCTGTCCACGGCGTCGATGCGCGCGAGGCAGGCGTCGACGAGTTCCAGTGGTGACACCTCGCGCTTGCGGACGAGACGCGCGGCCTGCGCGAGCGTGAGTTCCAGGAGGTCGGCGGCGTTCATGGCTGTCCCTCCTCCGGTTCGACCGGATGGATGAACACGGTGGCCGGCACCAGGGTCATGTATTGCTCGGCGCTCATCTTGCGGCTCAGCTCGTTGGCGTCCTTCACCCAGGCTTCGAGAATCGGGGTGACGACGGCCTCGCGGTCGGCGCCGAGCGGCAGCTCCGCGTACTCGGCGAGGGCGCGGGTCAGGGCAGGGGTGACTTCCTTGCGTGGGGGCATCGGGGATTCCTCCGGAGGGGTACGCCATGCGGCGGCAAAGGGGCAGGGACGGGCCGGATTATGGCCTCATCCCTCGCGGCGTCGGGGTCGTCCCTCTGGTCGATTCCAGTGGCCGTTGCGTCGGGCTGCTGCCCGACACACGAGAATCGCCGGCCTCGCGGATCGCGTCGCTACGGCCCCGCCTTGATCCGGAACACCTTGCCGGTGTTGCCGTAGGGGCCGAAGGTCTCGTTGGTCAGCACGTAGAGTTCACCGGCGCGGTCTTCGGACAGGCCCACGACTCGGCCTTCGAGTTGTGCGATCCGCTTGTGCTGCCAGAGCGCCTGCGAGGATTCTCCCGGCCGCGCGACGAAGAGCTGACCGGACGACTTCTTGAACGACGCACTCCAGTCCGTGAAGACCAGAGCGCCCTGCAGTTCGGGAAGGGCGTTGCCGCGGTACCTCCGCACGCCCGTGATGGCCGTCCCTTCCCCCGCGAGGCCGAGCGTCGAGTCCGGGTGCGCCACCTGCATGTTCGCGTACTCGATCACTGGCAGTTCCAGGCGACGGCCCGACGGGTCGTGGTCGGAGCACGATGCCGGCGGACGGCGCGGCTGCAGACGATCGACGCAGTGTGAGCCCTCCATCAGCGGCCAACCGAAGTTGCCTGGTCCATCGACGCGATACGCGGATTCCCACAGCGTCTCCGCCACGGCGGTGACGTAGAAGGTCCCGCTGCCGTCGCGATCGAAGGCGATTCGGTAGGGGTTGCGGAAGCCCCAGGCCCAGACGTCCGGACGGCCGTTCTTGCCGATCCACGGGTTGTCGGCGGGAATGGCATAGCCGGGGAAGCCGTGATCGACGTCGATGCGCAGAATCTTCCCGAACGGGGACTGCGGATCCTGCGCGAGGCCGTCCCAGGCCAGCGCTTCCGCAGGCACGTTGAAGGCTTCCCACGCGACCTCCTTGCCGACGCCGTGGGACACGCCGCCGTCGCCGAGGCCGATGTACAGGTTGCCGTCGGGGCCGAATACGAGCCCGCCGCCGTTGTGCTTGCGGCTCGGCCAGTCGACTTCCATCAGCACTCGCTCCGAGGCGACATCCACGCGGGAGAGATCCCCAGGCCGTGCCGTGAACTCCGAGACGCGGCGGGTGTGGTTCCAGGCAGCGGGTGCCCCGGCGCGCAGCGGCGCGGAATACGTCGCGAAGACGCGGCCGTTGCGGGCGAAGTTCGGGTGCAGCGCGAAGCCGAGCAGTCCGCGCTCCTCGAAGCCCTTGTCCAGGGCCAGGACGCGCGCGCGGAGATCGAGGAACGGTTCGTCGGCCATGCGGCCGTCGGCGGTCAGCACGCGCACCATGCCATCCTGTTGCACGATCAATCGGCGCCCGGAGCCATCTGCCGGCTCCTCGAGATGAATGGGCGCAGTGAGACCTTCCGCCACGAGTTCGAGCGAGATGTTTTGCGCAGAGGCGGTGAGGGTGGCTGCCGAGAGCCAGATGGCGGGCAGAAGACGTGACGGTTGCATGGTGTCGCCTGAGTGTGGGGTGAGCGGGCCGCTGCAGGCCGTCGCGGGATGTCGCCACGGCGGCGGCGGTGGTGGTGGTTCCGTGCGGAGCGGGTCGAAACGTCTGGGAATCTCCGCTGAACGGCTCCGCGGCGCACGGGGATGTTTCCCGAGTTCGATGGGTGCTTTTCCAGAGGGACACGCGGGGCGGCCCAGGCTGCGTCTTCCCCCGGGCAATTCCGCGCTCGGTCTGCGGGGAGTGCGCCGCTCGGCAGGCTCCGGACGCATCCCCGAGTCGACCGATCCCGATCGCCACTCACGAACTGCTCGATATTTCAGGAATTACTGAAATATCAGTTTCCCTTGTCTATACTCGCCGCCATGGCACTCAACGATCAGCTTCCGGCCCTCAACCGCGAGTTCATCGCCCACTTCGGCGAGATGGGCAGCCGGTGGGGCATCAACCGCACGGTCGGGCAGATCTACGCGCTGCTGTTCCTCTCGCCGAAGCCGCTCTGCGCCGACGAGATCGCCGAGAGCCTCGAGTTTTCGCGCTCCAACGTGAGCATGGGGTTGAAGGAACTCCAGGCCTGGCGGCTCGTGCGATTGCGCCATGTCCCCGGCGACCGCCGCGAGTACTTCGGCGCCCCGGACGACGTCTGGGAGATCTTCCGCGTGCTGGCCGAGGAACGCCGCCGCCGCGAGGTCGAGCCCACCCTGACGATGCTGCGTTCCGCATTGCAGGAGACACCCGCCACCGACGACGAGCGGTTCGCGCAGGACCGCATGCGCGAGATGCACGAGTTCATCAGCCGGCTGATGACGTGGTTCGACGATGTGCAGAAACTGTCGCCGGAGACGGCAGTGCAGTTGATGAGCATGGGGTCGATGGTGACCCGCGTGTTCGAAGTGAAGGACCGGCTCACGGGCCGGAAGAAGGACAAGCAGTAGCGCAGCACCCCCCGAACGACAAGGACTTGCCAGCATGAGCCTCGATGCCCTGATGCTTTCGCGCATCCAGTTCGCCGCGAACATCAGCTTCCACATCCTGTTCCCGACCATCACGATCGCGCTGTGCTGGTTCCTCCTGTTCTTCCGCGTGCGTCTCGTGCAGACCCGCGATCCGGCTTGGGATGAGGCCTACTATTTCTGGACCAAGGTCCTCGCGCTGACGTTCGCGCTCGGCGTGGTGTCCGGCATCGTCATGAGCTTCCAGTTCGGTACCAACTGGCCGGGCTTCATGGAGAAGACGGGCAACATCTCCGGCCCGCTGCTCGGCTACGAAGTGCTCACCGCGTTCTTCCTCGAGGCGAGCTTCCTCGGGATCATGCTGTTCGGCCGTGGACGCGTGTCCGAGCGCGTGCACCTCACCGCGACTTTCCTCGTCGCGCTGGGCACCACGCTGTCCGCGTTCTGGATCCTGAGTCTCAATTCCTGGATGCAGACGCCGGCGGGTTACGAGATCGTCGACGGCGAGTTCGTTCCGACGGACTGGGTGGCGGTCGTCTTCAACCCGTCGTTCCCCTACCGGTTCGTGCATACGCTGCTCGCGTCCACGCTCACGGCGTCGTTCCTCGTCGCGGGTCTCAGCGCGTGGCAACTGCTGAAGGGCACCGCGACCAGCGGGTCGCACAAGGCCATGCGCGCGGCCGTCTTCACCGCGGCCGTCGCGATGCCGCTCCAGTTCGTCGCGGGGGATCTCCACGGCCTCCACACCTTGGAGCACCAGCCCGCGAAGGTCGCGGCGATGGAAGGCGTGTGGGAGACCGAGCGCGGCGCGCCGCTCACGCTCTTCGGCATCCCGGACGAAGCGGCCGGGAAGACCCACCTCGCGATCAAGGTCCCGAAGCTCGCCAGCCTGATCCTCACGCACGACATGGATGGCGAGATCCAGGGCATCGATGCGTTCCCGGGAAAGCATCCGCCGGTCGCGCCGGTGTTCTACGCGTTCCGGATCATGGTGGGCGCGGGTTCGCTGATGCTCGTCGTGTCGGCCTTCACCGCGTTCCGTTTGTGGCGCCAGCGGGGCAGCGCGCGCATCAGCCTTCCGCGGCCGCTGCTCTGGGTGCTGTCCGCGATGACGTTCTCCGGGTGGTTGGCCACGCTGTCGGGGTGGTACGTGACCGAGACCGGCAGGCAACCGTTCGTCGTCTACGGCGTTCTTCGTACGAGCGATGTGGTGACAAGCGTCCCGTCGCCGTTCATCGGCGCCACGCTCGTCGCCTACCTGCTCGTGTACGGGCTGCTGCTCGTCACGTACGTGGGCGTGCTCAAGTACATGGCCGAGAACCCGGTGACGCACGCGCCGGTGCCGGTCACCGATGCCGGCCTCGGCAAGGCAGGGGTCTGACATGTTCGCCATGACCTGGGCCGAATGGCTGCCGCTCATCTTCCTGGCCGTGATGGGCCTCGCGCTGCTGGGCTACGTGATCCTCGACGGCTACGACCTCGGCGCGGGCCTGCTGCTGCCGCTCGCGGACGACCACGAGAAGGACACGATCATCGCGAGCATCGGACCGTTCTGGGATGCCAACGAGACGTGGCTCGTGCTCGGCGTCGGCGTGCTGCTCGTCGCCTTCCCGAAGGCGCACGGGCTGGTGCTGCAGGCGCTGTACCTGCCCGTCGCCGTGATGCTGATCGGGCTCATCCTGCGCGGCGTCGCCTTCGACTTCCGCGTGAAGGCGCCGCTGCAGTACAAGGAGTTCTGGAACCGGGCGTTCTTCGCCGGCTCGCTGCTCGCGAGCACATCGCAGGGCTGGATGCTCGGCAGCTACATCACCGGCTTCGACCGCGGGCCGCTCGGGCTCGCGTTCAGTCTCGGCATCGCGTTCACGCTGCCCGCGGCGTACGTTCTGCTCGGCGCGGGCTGGCTCATCATGAAGACGGAAGGCGCGTTGCAGGCGAAGGCGGTGGCTTGGGCGCATCGCGTGCTCTGGCCGATGGGCGTGGCGCTCGTGGCCATCTCCGCTGCGACGCCGCTGGTGCATCCGACGGTGGTCGCCAAGTGGTTCGCGATGCCGCAGGTGTTCGCCCTGCTGCCGGTGCCCCTCACCTGTGCGCTCGCGTTCTTCGCGGTGCGCTGGGTGGTCACGCATCCGGATCTCGTCCGTGCCGGCCACGGCTGGATCGTCTTCGCCGCGACCGTGCTGATCTTCGTGCTGGCGTTCTTCGGCCTCGCGTACAGCATCTTCCCGGACATCGTGATCGGCCGGATGACGGTGTGGCAGGCGGCCATCGGCACGGCGTCGCTGAACGTCGTGTTCGTCGGCGTTGCCATCACGCTGCCGGTGATCATCGGATACACCGTCTTCATGTACCGGGTGTTCTGGGGCAAGGCGCGGGCGCTCACGTACGGGTGAGGCCCAGCGAAGCGCTTCCGGGGCAACCACCGCCTCGGCGGCGCCTCTCGGGCGGGTAGCCCGCGGCCGCTTCGCCGCACGGGGCACAAGCAGTGCGCGGACCCCTTGCAAATCCCTCGTGGCGCCCCACCCGCTGCAGGAGTGCACGACGCCGTTGCAGGATCGGCCCACGGCCGCGAATGTGTCGGTTCCGGTCGACGCGCCGCCTCGCATCGACCGCTTTCGGGGCCGCCGGCCTCTCCTACAGGAACGTCGTTTCGTTCGCCCCTGCACTTGCCCGTGTTTTGCTTCGCGAGGCAACATGTCATCCGCGTTTCCGGCGGGCAGCCGGAAATTCCCCAATCGCGGTCCCACTCCCCGAACGACGATGAAATCCACAAAGACCCTTGCCCCCGTCTGTTGTCTCCTCGCGCTGTCCGGCAGCGCAGCGCTCGCCGCCGATACCCCCGCACCCGAGTCCGTCGATTTCTACGCCATCGGTGGTGCCCTCCACGGACGCAGTGAAACCACCTGGACGGCCCAGACCGGTTTCATCTACAGCCCGACGTCGACCCCTTGGGGCCTCGGCTTCGTCTACACCAACGACGGGCACCTCACCAACAATCACCGCGACGGGTTCGCCGTGCAGGGCTGGTACACGTGGCCCCTCGCGGACCGGCTCGAGCTGCAGGCTGGGACGGGCCCGTACGCGAGCATGAACAACACGACCCAGAACGGGATCCGTGACAACGTGTTCAAGGTGGGCCTCTTCACCTCCGTTGCGCTGAAATGGCATCCGTTCGACTCGGGCTGGTACCTGCGGTCACAGTTCACGAACACGCTCGTGCCCGGGTCGTTCAATTCCAATGCCATCCTGTTCGGTGCGGGGTACGACTTCATCTCCAACGCCGACCTCGAGCGGTCGTCGAGGCTCAAGGCCGACATCAGCTTCTGGGGTGGCACGTCCCGGACGACGCAGCTGGGCAGCCAGAAGAGCGGCGGCGCCGTGCAGATCGAGGCGCAGTACATTCTCGACGCACCCAATCACTGGTGGGAGCCCGCGGCCTACTCGGTCGCGTTCCTGTCGGAAGGTGACACCGGCCTGATCCACCGTCAGGGCATCCCCATCCAGGCCTGGTGGCGGACGCCCCCCGACAAGTTCACCTTCAGCTTCGGTGCCGGCCCGTACATCGCGCACGACACCTATCGCGACCAATCCCTCGCGGCGATGGGCATCCTCAGCATCCGTGCGGCTTACAAGGTGGTCGACATGCCCGCGAGCACCATCGAGGTGGCCGGCATGTATACGCGGATCGCCTCGTTCTACAGCCGGGACCAGGACATCTTCATGCTCGGCGTGCGGCTGAACGCGAAGCGCTGAGCACAAAGGTCGGCGACGTTGAACGATGCGCGGCAGGACGTCCCTTCGAGCATCGTTCGCGCCGCCCGTCTGATCGCCGACGCCGATGCCCTGCTCGTCACCGCCGGTGCCGGCGTCGGCATCGACTCGGGTCTTCCGGACTTCCGCGGGCCGGGGGGATTCTGGAAGGCGTATCCGGGTCTGGGCCGGCGCCGCCTCGAGTTCACCGATATCGCCTCACCCGAGGCGTTCGAGGCCGTGCCGCGCATCGCGTGGGGCTTCTACGGTCACCGCCTCGCGGTCTATCGGGCCACGATCCCGCACGACGGCTTCCGTCTGTTGCAGGCGTGGGGATCCCGCATGCGGCACGGGCTGCGCGTCTTCACGTCGAACGTCGACGGCCAGTTCCAGAAGGCGGGTGTGCCGCAGGCGCACGTCACGGAATGCCATGGCTCCATCCACCATCTCGAATGCCTCGACAACTGCGGGGAGCCCGTCTGGTCGGCAGACGCTCTCGTGCCGGACGTCGACGAGAACGCGTGCGAGTGGCGCGGCGCTCTGCCGACGTGCCCGGGCTGCGGCGGCCTCGCGCGGCCGAACATCCTGATGTTCTACGACGGCGGCTGGGAGGGGCGGCGCTACGAGGCTTCCGAGATGGCGCTGCGGGAGTGGTTGGACCATACGCATCGCCTCGTGGTCGTCGAGATCGGTGCGGGGACGGCGATCCCGTCGGTGCGACGTTTCGGCGAAGCGACGCGCGCGCCGCTCGTCCGGATCAACCCGCGGGAGGGCGGCGTCGCCCGGGCCGAGGATGTGTCCGTCACCGAGCCCGCGCTGGCCGCGCTCCGGGCGATCGACGAATCGATGGGTTGATCGGGAATGTCCGGCTTCCATGCCATCATCCGGGCCCTCGCCCCGGCACTGCCGCGCGGCGACATCAACACGCGTCGAGGGAGACCATCTTGGCAGTTCTCGTGGAAGCAATGTCGCTCATCGTCCGGCTGGACGCGATCAACGAACAGTACGTCGGCGGCCTCGAAGCCTTCATCGCCGGGGTCCACAGCGCGACCGTCTGCATGGACGGCGAACTCCTCCGCGTCGGATTCCTGAGCCTCTCCGAAGCCGACGCCAACATCCATCGCCTCGAAGCGGGCGGTCTCCAGTACCTGGAAGGCGGCGCCCCGCGCGACATGATCCTGGTGGACCAGCTCCGCGGTCCGAGCGCGCCGTGCGACTGGCTCGAAGTGGGCGAGATGCAGATCGGCCCCGGCCAGAGCGTGATGGCGGCGCGGCTGGTGGACAGCGAGATCGGGACGCTCTTCACGCCGGAGGGATGGCGGTACGAGCATTCGCATTCGAAGGCGCTGGGGTTGGGGGGGAGGTAGGAGCGGCCCATGGCCGCGAAAGCGCCGGTTCCGGGTGAAGCGCTTCCTCGCACTCACCGCTTTCGGGGCCATGGGCCCCTCCTACAGAACGTCGATGCGGCACCGGTGATGGTTGTGACCTTGCAGGAGCGGGGGAAGCCCCGTGAATGCATTCGCTCTCGTCGCCCCCGCTACAACCCCAACGGATCCCGCCCCTCCCTCAACCCGCGCAAAGCCGCCTCCAGCCGCGCCAGGGTCGTCTCCCGCAACGCCTTCCCGTCGCTTCCCGCCCCGACCAGGAAGAACTGGCTGTCGTGATCGAAGTACCCCGCGCCCACGCGGATCACCGCCTTGAAGATCATGTTGCGCAGCAGGTGCAGCCAGAACCGCGGGACGTGATTGGCGGGTAGCGCGCGCACCGACGTGTAGCCCTCGAACGCGGCCCGCAGGAAGGCGCCGTCGTGGAAGCACCCCAGCAGCGCGAGATCGTCCATCGGATCGCCGCCGACGCAGTCGTCCCAGTCGATCACGGCCGTCACCTCGTGCGCCGTCCCCAGCAGATTCCAGAGCGCCGTGTCCTTGTGGACGAGGCAGGGCGCCTGCAGGTCGAGGAGGGCGCGATGGTCGTCGATCGCGGCGCGCATCGCATCGGCTTGCGCCTGCGCGAGGAAACGGTGTTCGACGAGAAAGGCCAGATGCGCGTCGAGGCGCGTGAAGTAGTACGACGGATAGCTGTCGTGCAGGCCGTGCAGCGTGCTGTTCGTCACCAGACGCGACACGTCGAACGGACCGAATCCTTCCACCGGCACGCCCTGCCACGTCGCGATCAGGCGGCCGATCTGCGCTGCGACTTCCGTCGTCGCCAGCGTACCCGCCTTGAAGTGCCGATTCAGATCGGGTTCGGCGATGCGCTCCAGGATCTGCCACGCGAACGGCGCGACGCTCCGTGTGGCATCGGTCGCGTACACGCGTGGCGTCGGGACACCCAGAGCCCGCACGCGATCCATCACGAACGACTCGACCGCGATGTAGTCGTCCTGCTCGGGGCCGTCGTCGATGCGGACGAAGACGTCGAGGCTGTCGATGGTGGCGGTGAACGTCAGATGGTTGCCCTGGCCACCGCCGTCCTGCAGGGTCGTCGGCGGGACGCCGAAGTGGCGCGTCAGGAGATCGCGCACGAGGGATTCCGTCTCCTGGCTCGGCCGTCGCGCATCGCCCTGGGCGGTGCCGTGGAAGGCGGCGGGGCGGTCGCACTTCCAGTAGTAGATGTCGCGTCGGATGGACGGCATGGCGGAAGGCGGACCGGGCGGATGGCGGTCCCGCATGGTGCCGGAGCCGGGGGCGTCTGTGCACCACAGATCTCCACCGTCGGGCCGGCCCTGGATCTACGTCACGCGCTCCAGGGCGACCCGAGTCGCACTCACCTCAACTCCCCGTCCCGTTCGGATCCCGCCACACCCGCTCGAACGGCAACCGCCAAGCGTGTGGCGCGATCAGCTGGTGGATCGACTTCGGCCCCCAGGACCCCGGCGCGTACAAGCGCACCGGGGGCGGGGATTCGAGCAATTGCGTCGATACCTGCCACAGGCGCTCGATGCCGTCGGCCGTGTTGAAGAGCGTGTGGTCCCCGCGCATCGCGTCGAGGATCAGGCGTTCGTACGCTTCCAGCACCTCGCCGATCATCCCCGTGTCGTGCATCGCGAACTGCAGGCTCAGCTTGTCGAGGCGCATGCCCGGGCCGGGGCGCTTGCCGTAGAACGACAGCGACATCTTCGACGCATCGGCCAGGTCGAACGTCAGGTGGTCGGGGCCCTGCGCGCCGACGCCGGAGCCCGGCGGGAACATGCTCTTCGGCGGTTCGCGGAAGGCGATGGAGATGATCCGTTGCCCCTCGGCCATGCGCTTGCCCGTGCGCAGGAAGAACGGCACGCCGGCCCAGCGCCAGTTGTCGATGTAGCACTTCAGCGCGATGAGCGTCTCGGTGTCGGACTCCGGGTCCACGCCTTCCTCCGCGCGATAGCCCGTGTACTGCCCGCGCACCACGTCGCCCGGCAGGATCGGCAGCATGCTGCGGAAGACCTTGTTCTTCTCTTCGCTGATCGGCGCGGGTTCCAGCGCGGTGGGCGGCTCCATCGCCATGAACGCGAGGATCTGGAAGAGGTGCGTGACCACCATGTCGCGGTACGCGCCGGTCTGCTCGTAGAACCCGGCACGCGTGCCGAGGCCCAGGGTTTCGGGCACGTCGATCTGCACGTGGTCGATGAAGTTGCGGTTCCAGATGGGCTCGAAGAGCCCGTTCGCGAAGCGGAACGCGAGGATGTTCTGCGCGGGTTCCTTCCCGAGGAAGTGGTCGATGCGGAAGATCTGGTCTTCCGAGAACACGTCGTGGAGCTTCGCGTTCAGCGAGACGGCCGACGCGAGGTCGGTGCCGAACGGCTTCTCCATGACGATGCGTGCGCGCTCCACGAGGCCCGCCTCGCTGATCATCCGCACCGCGGCCAGCGCCGCGTTGGGCGGCACGCTCAGGTAGTGGAGCCGGCGGCTCTCGCCTTCGAAGGTCTGCTCGGCGGCCTCTACGGCGGTACGAAGCGCCTCCGGGCCGGCACCGAGGGGCACGTAGTCCAGACTCCGCGCGAAGGCTTCCCAGTCGCGATCGGTGACCTTGCGATTGAAGAACTCGTTGAGCGAGGCCCGCGCGATCTTCCGGAAGCCATCGGCATCGATGTCGTCGAGCGAGACGCCGATGATGCGGCAGCCGGGAATGAAGCCTGCGCTGACGAGGTGATACAGCCCCGGCAGCAGCTTGCGGCGGGAGAGATCGCCGGTGGCGCCGAAGAGCACCACCACCTGCGGAAAGCGCGGACCAACCCCTGGGGGAACCTTCGCCACGGCGTATCTCCTGTGCGGGATGCGTGGAGGGTGCATCGGTGGCGTGGGTCGCGCAACATCCGTACCGACGGTCCTTGTAGGAGGGGCCCATGGCCCGCCTCTCGGGCCTGTGGCCCGCGGCGGGAGCCCCGCGTGGCATACCAACAAGGGGAGGGCCCCTTGTATATCCCCCCGTTGGATGCGCCACCGAACATGGGCGTGGGGCATGCTGTTGTAGGAGGGGCCCATGGCCCCGAAAGCGGTCGGTGCGAGGAAACGCTTCAACCGGAACCGTCGCTTTCGCGGGCCTGGCCCGCTCCGACAAGGTCCACCCACGCACGACCGTGCACCCACCCGCACCGCCGGGGTGCGCGCCGCCCCATGGGCGCCCCGGGCATTTGTCGGCACAATCGCGGCCTTCCGCCCGGCACCCCTATCCATGAACGACCGCTACCACAACGCCGCCTGTCCGCGAACGTCACCCGGAGCCGCCTGACGTGTCCGACCGTCTGGCCGTGCTGCCGCAGTACCTCATGCCCAAGCGGGCGATGACCGTCTTCGCCGGCTGGTGCGCTGGCTCGCGTTCGAAGGCCTGGACGCGTCGTGTGATCCCCTGGTTCATCGCGCGCTACGGCGTGAACATGGCCGAGGCCGAGAATCCGGACCCGATGGCCTACGAGACCTTCAACGCCTTCTTCACCCGGGCGCTGAGAGACGGGGCACGGCCGCTCTCGGCCGGGCCGTTCGTATGCCCCGTGGATGGTGCCATCAGCCAGTGCGGCCCCATCGCCGGCGACCAGCTCTTTCAGGCCAAGGGGCATACCTACAGCACGCGGGCGATGGTCGGCGGTGATGCTGCCCTTGCGGCGCAGTTCGTCGATGGTCACTTTGCGACGCTCTACCTGAGCCCGAAGGACTACCACCGCATCCACATGCCCTGCGACGGGCGCCTCGTGCGGATGATCCATGTGCCCGGCGATCTCTTCTCGGTGAACCCCACCACGGCGCGCGGCGTGCCCGGCCTCTTCGCCCGCAATGAGCGCGTGGTGTGCGAGTTCGAATCCGCCCACGGGACCTTCGTGCTCGCGCTGGTGGGCGCCACGATCGTCGGCAGCATGGCCACCGTCTGGCACGGCCTCGTGAATCCGCCCCGTCCGGGCACCGTGCGCGAATGGCGCTACGACGACCGCGACATCACGCTCCGCAAGGGCGAGGAGATGGGGCGGTTCCTCCTCGGGTCCACGGTGGTGATGCTGTTCCGGAAGGGCACGCTGCAGTTTCCCGCGGACTGGACGCCGGCACGCCCGATCCGCATGGGCGAGGCGATGGCGCGGTAGGCGCCCGTGGCATCACTTCTCCTCGACGTCGCGCCACTCCACCGCCCCGAGCGACTCGTTGCCGAGATACGTGTAGAAGACGCCGATCGTGCCGCTGCTCTGGCTGCGGTCGGGGAAGGTGGGTGATGTCGTGTCGCGGCGGGAGTACAGGTACCGCAGCGACACCGCGTGCTGGCGCTTCACGCGGACGGTCAGCGCCGCATCGAGCCGGTACACGTTGTCGCGGGCGCCGTTCGGATTCACGCCGCCGTTCCGGGTCACGAAGTAGCCCCGGCTCGTGGTTTCCAACGAGGCGCGGTCCCCGAAGATGAGCCGCAGCGCCACGAGCGCCTGGGGTGCCGTGCCGTAGTGATTGTCGGCGGCGCCGCTGCTGCGGACGCTGCCCACCGTCGCGTAGCCGAGACCGCCGAGCACGCTGCCCTGCATCGCGACGTTCTCCGACATCCACCACTGGCCCGTCGTGCCGAGGGACAGCGCAGTGCTTGACACGCGGAAGGTCTGCGGTTCGATGTAGTCGTAGCTGCCGTAGAGGCCCCAGACGCCGCGATAGCTGTCGCCGCCCTCGTAGGCCCGCCCCTTGAGCAGGCCGCGGGTCATGACGTTCTCGAGCCCGTTGATGCTCGATGCCGTGATCTTGAACGCGAAGAGGTCGAACGGCCGGTCGTAGGTGTACCCGGGCTTGCCGGGCAGGCCGTAGTCGAGCGAGAAATCCGCGAGCCCTTCGGTGTTCTTCAGGTCGGCGAACGACAGCGAGGACTCGTTGTGCGTCACCGTGCTGATGCCGACCGAGAGGCGGCCGTAGTAGACCGGGTCGCCACTCGGGAACAGCGTGTCGAACCGGTTCCCGAAGGCGAGGCGGTTGAAGCCCGTGGCCGGGGAGATCACCGCGGCGCCCAGTTCACGCCAGAACACCGGCAGTTCCGATTTCTCCAGCACGAGGCTGGACATCCGGAAGAGCGCTTCGCCCAGGATGCTGCCGCCGAAGCCGTGCCGAGCGCGCGAAGCCGTGGTACATCGACCCCTGGTACGGATGCCCGAACTGGTTGGTCGAGAACGGATCGTTGTCCACCCGCCACCCGCTCCGCAGATTCTTCCGGATGGACGAGAGGCTGCTGTTGTACTCGTCGCTGATGAAATTGCGGTTGATGCCGTTCAGGATGACGTCGAAGCCGATGATCTCCGCCGCGGGAATCCAGTAGCTCTTCTTGGCCTCGATCTCGGCGAGCGCGTCGGCCTTGCTGGTCCAGTCGAACCGCAGCGCCGGCGTGCCATCCTCCAGCATGAGGCCGGACGCCATCCGGCGGCGGCGCCTTGCGTCCATGTCCATCCGGAAACCCTGAGGGTGGCCGGTGGCAGGTCTTGCGTCGATCGCCATGGGCGGTGGCGTGCGCGGATCGATGGTGTCCTCCGGCGCGGCGTTTGCCACGCCAGCGGCCAGCATGCAGGCAAACACGGAGCAGGCGCGCCCGCCTCGGAGGGGATGGCGTGGCGCTGTGGCGGCTGCGGAGGTCAAGGTCGCTCCCGTGGGGGTGGCGTGATCGGGGAGAGTCGCGACGGCGCGACGCGGGATGACCGCTCCGCCGCTCGCTGCGACCCCCCCGATTGTCGGCATCCGGCGCGCCGGCACAGTGCGATGCCGCACATATCGGCGCGCGGTCGCAGCGCAGACTGCTCCCAGCAACATCACAGGAGCATCACCATGAACGCACGGACCCTCATCGTCGCGGCAGCCATCGCTGCCGCAATCACCACCGCCGGCTGCGCCGTCCAGCGCGGACAGCAGACCGTCGGCGGCTATGTCGACGACTCGGCCATCACCGCGCAGGTCAAGAGCAGCTTTGTCGGGAACAAGGACATCGGCGCCGCCAGCATCAGCGTCGAGACGCTGGGCGGGAAGGTCATGCTCTCCGGCTTCGCGAAGAACGAGGCCGAGAAGGCGGCGGCCGGCAGACTCGCGGAAAGCACCAAGGGCGTGAAATCGGTGCAGAACCAGATCGTCGTCCAGCCCTGATCCCCGCCCGGCGGCGCCCTCGCATCGCGGGCGCCGCCAGCGGAGGCGACGCCGGCCTCGACGCCAGGCCCCATCGACTGACCTCCGGACGATGAGGCTGCGCTAACATCCGCCCCTGAAACGACGCAGCCGCGCGCGGACCACCATCGAGTCCGCCACCGGGATACGGGGGGGAGTCTTGGTTCGCAACGAAGAAGCAGTGCCGGACGCCGGTCCGGTCCGCGGTCTGGCCACGTTCGTCGATCGCATGGTGGGTGGCCTGATCGAGGGCGTGGTCGCCATGCTCATCCTGGCCGAGGTCGTCATCCTGTTCACGGGCGTGGTCTCGCGCTACGTGTTCGAGGAGCCGATCGTCTGGTGCGACGAACTGGCCTCGATCCTGTTCCTCTGGCTCGCAATGCTCGGCGCCGTCGTCGCCTTGCGGCGAAACGAGCACATGCGCATGACGGCCGTCGTCGGCATGGTGAGCCCGAAGGTCCGCACGCTCCTCGAGATGGTGGCCCTGGTGGCGCCGCTGCTGTTTCTCGTCATCTTCCTCGTGCCGGCCTACGAGTTCGCGTCCGACGAAGTCCCCATCTCGACACCGGCGCTCGATATCTCCAATGCCTGGCGCGCCTCCGCGCTTCCGGTGGGGACGGCCCTGATGATCCTCGTTGGCCTGTTGCGCCTGGTCCGCACGGCCAGTGTGCCTCTGGCCATGGCCGCATTCGCCGGGGTCGCAGCGATCGGTGGCGCGCTCTTCGCGCTCAGCCCCGTGCTGCCGGACCTCGGCAACCTCAACCTGCTCATCTTCTTCGTAGGCGTCGTTTCCATCGGCGTCTTCTCCGGCGTCCCCATCGCGTTCTCGTTCGGGCTCGCGACGGTCGGCTATCTGTCGCTGACCACGAGCACGCCGATGCCCGTCGTCGTCGGGCGCATGGATGAGGGCATGTCGCATCTCATCCTGTTGTCGGTCCCGCTCTTCGTGTTCCTCGGCCTGCTGATCGAGATGACCGGCATGGCGCGCGCGATGGTCGCGTTCCTGGGCAATCTCCTCGGGCACGTGCGCGGCGGTCTCTCGTACGTCCTCGTCGGATCGATGTACCTGGTGTCCGGCATCTCCGGCTCCAAGGCGGCGGACATGGCGGCGGTGGCGCCGGTGCTGTTCCCCGGGATGCAGGCACGCGGCGCGAAGAAGGGCGAACTGGTGGCGCTGCTCGCCGCCACCGGTGCGCAGACCGAGACGATCCCGCCCAGTCTCGTGCTCATCACGATCGGGTCCGTCACGGGCGTGTCGATCGCGGCGCTCTTCACGGGCGGACTGCTTCCGGCGGTCGTGCTGGCACTCGCGCTGTGCGTCGTCGTGTGGTTCCGCTACCGCCACGAGGATCTCTCCGGGGTCCGGCGCGCGACGCGCGGCGAGATCCTCCGCAGCCTCGTCATCGCACTCCCGGCCGTGGCACTCCCGTTCGTCATCCGCACTGCGGTCGTGAAGGGCGTCGCAACGGCGACGGAGGTGTCGACCATCGGGATCGTGTATGCCGTCCTCGCGGGTCTTCTCATCTACCGAACCTTCCCCTGGCGGCGGCTGCTGCCGATGCTGGTGGAAACGGCCGCGCTGTCAGGTGCCATCCTGCTCATCATCGGTGCCGCCACCGGCATGGCGTGGTCGCTCACGCAATCCGGCTTCTCGCAGGACCTCACGCAGTTCATGGCGAACCTGCCCGGCGGTCAGGCGGGGTTCCTCGCGGTGTCGATCGTCGTCTTCATCGTGCTGGGCAGCGTGCTGGAGGGCATCCCGGCGATCGTTCTCTTCGGGCCGCTGCTCTTCCCGATCGCGCGCGAGCTCGGCGTGCATGACATCCACTACTCGATGGTCGTGATCCTCGCGATGGGCATCGGCCTCTTCGCCCCGCCGTTCGGTGTTGGCTACTATGCGGCCTGTGCCGTCGGACGCGTGCAGCCGGACGAAGGCATCCGGCCGATCATCGGCTACCTGGTCGCTCTCGTGGTCGGCCTCGTGGTCGTGGCCTGCGTGCCCTGGATTTCCATCGGGTTCCTGTGACCCACTCAAGCTCGAACTGAATCGTGACCGCGCGGCGCAGCACGCGCGGCACCCACGGAGGAGAGAACAGCATGTCGAAGATCATCAGCAGACGCGATTTCGTGCGCGGCGCCACAGCCGTGACAGTGGGCGCCCTGGGCGGGCTGCCGATGCGGGCGAGCGCCGCGGAGTTCACCTGGAAGCTGGCCAACAATCTCCCGGTGACGCATCCCACCACCGTGCGGATGCAGGAAGCCGTCACGAAGATCATGGAAGAGACCGCCGGCAAGGTGGAGATCCGGCTCTTCCCGAACAACCAGCTGGGCGGCGACACCGACATGCTCTCGCAGTTGCGGTCCGGTGCCATCGAGATGTTCACGCTCTCGGGCAACATCCTGTCGACGCTGTCGAAGCCCACGTCCCTCTGCGGCGTGGGCTATGCCTTCCCCGACTACAAGCACGTGTGGGACGCCGTCGACGGCGATCTCGGCCGGCACCTCCGCGGCATCATCGGCAAGCTCGGCCTCGTCGCGCTCGACAAGATGTGGGACAACGGCTTCCGCCAGATCACGAGCAGCACGCGCCCGATCAACACGCCGGAAGATCTCAAGGGCTTCAAGATCCGCGTCCCCGTGAGCCCGCAGTGGACCTCCCTCTTCAAGGCGCTGGGGTCCTCGCCCACGTCGATCAACTTCAACGAGGTGTACTCAGCACTGCAGACGAAGATCGTCGACGGGCAGGAGAACGCGATCCAGCTGATCGAGATCGCGAAGCTCTACGAAGTCCAGAAGTACGTCTCGATCACGAACCACATGTGGGACGGCTGGTTCTTCCTCGTGAACGGCCGCGCGTGGGCCAAGCTCCCGCCGAAGCTGCAGGAGATCGTCGCCCGCCATTTCGATGCCGCGGCGATGCGCCAGCGCGAGGATCTCGTGAAGCTCAATGTGACGGCGGAAGAGAAGCTGCGCAAGGCCGGCCTCGTGTTCAACCGGACCGACCCCGCGAAGTTCCGCGCCGTGCTGTCGACCGCCGGGTACTACAAGGAGTGGAAGGGGATCTACGGGCCGGAGGCCTGGGCGCTGCTCGAGAAGTACTCGGGCCCGCTCGCCTGACCCCATCCACCGCATCGGACAAGGACGCACCATGGCGCAATCACAGGCGGGGCAGCGCGTCGCCCTGATCACGGGGGCCGCGAAGGGCATCGGCGCCGCCATCGCCGACCGGCTCGCGCGGGACGGCATGCACGTGCTGATCGGCGACATCGACGATGCCGAGGCCGCGGCCACGGCGGCCGCTCTGACGCAGGCCGGCTTCGATGCCTCCCCGCTGCATCTCGATGTCGGCAATGCCGACGCCGTGGCCGCGGCTTTCGCGGAGATCGACCGCCGCTGGGGCCGCTGCGACGTCGTCGTGAACAACGCCGGCATCGCGAAGACCGCCCCGTTCGTCGACTTTCCGCTCGACAGCTGGGAGGCGCACCTGCGCGTCAATGTCACGGGCGTGCTGCTGTGCTCGCAGCACGGCGCCCGGCTCATGCAGCGCGCGCGGTGGGGGCGCATCGTCAACATCGCGTCGGTGGCCGGCATGCGTGCCGTCGGCGTCGGGCGCACCGGCTATGGCACGTCGAAGGCGGCGGTCATCGGTCTCACGCGGCAGATGGCGGTGGAACTGGCCGAGTTCGGCATCACCGCGAATGCGGTCGCCCCGGGCCCGGTCGACACGCCGATGACGCGCGTGCTGCATTCGCCCGAGTTCCGCCAGGCGTACACGGATGCCATCCCGATGGCGCGCTACGGCACCCAGGAGGAAATCGCGGGCGCAGTGGCGTACTTCGTGTCGGACGCCGCGGCGTACGTGACGGGCATCGCGATGCCCATCGACGGCGGGTTCCTGGCGTCGGGCGCGCGGTAGGCGAGGGGCCGGGAACTCCGAGTCGAGGGGTCGCGATGTTCGTCTCGTAGATCGCATCGGCCTCGGGGAATGCGGCCACCGCGCGGTCGATGCTGGTTTCGCGGATGAGATGGAGCGTGGGGTGCGGCGCGCGGTTCGTCGCGTTGCCCATGTCGTCCGGTGCCGTGCCCGCGAACTGGTAGTCCGGATGGAAACTGGCGATCTGGATCACGCCGTCCAGCCCCAGCGCCTCGACGACGGCGTCGGCCTCGTCGAGGAAGTCGTTGTAGTCGAGAAAATCCCGCAGGACCCTCGGATGCACGAGCAGCGTGGTTTCCAGGGCCGTGCTGTCGGTATCCCGCAGGCGTTCCAGTTCTGCGACCAATGCTTCGCGCAGGGTATCGGTGTCGGCGGCCTCGGTGGCGACGTAGCGGATCAGGCGCTTCACTTGCACGGCCTTCGCGAAGGGGCACAGGTTGAGTCCGATCACGGCGCGGTCGACCCAGGCGCGCACTTCGGCGAGCGCGCGTTCCAGTGACTCTGCTGATGGGGTGTTCGTCATCGCCGGATTATGCCTTCGGCTGTAGGTGTCGAGTCGCGGCCGTCCGGCGTGCGGAGGCCCGCCACCGCGCCGGCCCGTGGGGGCTTCCCGTTGACGCCGGACATCGCCCTATAATCGACCGACCCCTCTGCGCGGCCCCGACGGTGGTGCCATCGCCGCCCAGTGCCGGTTCGCCGACATGACCGGGGTGCCTCGCGCTGAACCGCCCGCGTGAGGTCGGCGTCGTGAGGTGGGAATCCGGCCCGCGACCCGAGGGCGTTCGCAGGGCGAAATGCGGACAGGAGGCCGACGAGCTTCCGTCCACCATCGACAAGACCAGGCCGGACACGGTGCATCGCGCGATGTACCGATGATCACGGGCGGCAGATCCGGGGCGTCGGCCCGCGTCGGATGCAGCAGAAGGGGGAGCAACGATGACACGCGAAGGGGAGGGATCCCGTCGGCGGCAGGGTTGCGGCGGTCGCCGGGAGCGCGCAGACGGTATCGGGCGCATGGCAACGTCCATCGATGGCGGCCACGCGCACGCACGGTGGTCGCATGATCCCGCCAGCGGTGGTCGCGGCGATCCGTCGGTGGAGGACGGCGCGGACATCGAGGCCGTGCGCCGTTGGTCGCGTGGCAGGCCGCTGGTGGCGCCACTGGTCATGCACGGTCAGGCGGGGGCGGCGGGCGGCTACGATGAGCTGGGGATGGTGGCGCATACGGTGCTCCGCTATCACCCGCACCTGCTGACCGAGTTCGAACGCAAGGCGATCGTGGCCTTCGATGCGCGATGGCGTATCGCGCTCGCGCATGATCCCGAGGTGATGCAGCATCAGTTGAGGCAGGCCGGCATGTTCGACACCCCCGGCCTCGGTGCCGTGATGTCCCGCGGCTACGAGACGTTCTGTCGGGACATCGCCGCGCGGGTGCTGCTGGAGCATGCGACCGATCTGGTGCTGAACCGATGTCCGCGCTGCGATCGGATCGTGCGCACACCGAAGGCGCGCCAGTGTCTTTGGTGCTTTCACGACTGGCATTGATGCGGGGTGTCCCGGGCCGGATAGCCGGCGTATGCTGGCCGGGCAGGTCGGATCGGACCCGGATGCCAGCGTCCTGATCCAGGCATTCGCGGTGCCCGGGAAGGCTCCGCTGCTGCATGCCGATGCCGACGGTGCCGCGTCCCGCGCCGTCCTCCCCAAGGTGCCCTGACACACCGGCCGCACCACACCGAATCCCGACGTCGCCGTCGACGTCACGCGATCTCTTGCGAATGCGCCGTCGCCGACGATGCCTGCATCCCTCGCCCGTATGGACGTGCCCGCCTTCTCGCGGGTGTCATCACCGCCGTCGATGATTTCGCTCCTGACTGGAGCACCACGGTAAGCAGGGCCTGGACGTAGTCGCAGATCCGATCGATGCCGTCGCCGGACGACGTTCGGCGAGCGACATCGTCACCCCATCCGATGCCGCAGTCCGGGCGAGGAGGTCATGCCATGGGAGAAGTGCTGGATCGATGGTTCCTTTCCGGCCGCGGAGTCCTCGTTGCCATGGCGCTCCTCGCCGTGGCGATTCCTGTCGCGAGCCATTGGACGAGCCTGGCGGCCGCCGATGCCTACGAGGCCCGCCTCTCTTCAGGCCAGCAGGTGCCACCGGTCCGTGGCAGCACGGGGCTGGGCAACGGGGGCTTCTTCGTCAGTGCGGATCGCTCATTGGAAGGCAGCATCGCGACGTCGGGCATCGACGGTACGGCTGCCCATCTGCACGAAGGTGCCGTCGGTCGGGTGGGCCCGGTCATCGTTCCCCTCGAAAAGCGCGGTGATGTCTTCGTAGTGCCGCCTCACACGCGTCTGACCTCCGGCCAGATCGCGAGCCTGCAGGCCGGCCATGTCTACGTGAGCGTCCGCAGCGTCCGGTATCCCGACGGCGAGCTGAGGGCGCAACTGGCCCGGCCCGCGATGCGCCCATGATGTCGCGACAGGCCGAGTGACGGGCACGCGCGAGGATGAATGCGGGCTTGGGGGCCCGCGCCCATCCCGTCAGGCGGCGCGCGATGTCGTCCCGACGTCCTGCCCCCACCGCTCGAGCATGGCGCGCAGCAGATCCACGGTGAACGGTTTCCCGAGGTGATCGTCCATGCCCGCGGCCATGCACAGTTCGCGATCGCCGGCGAGCGCGTTGGCCGTCAGCGCCACGACCGGGGTGTGCGGACGGCCAGTCTCGGCCTCGATGGATCGGATCGCACGCGTCGCGTCGTAGCCGTCCATGACCGGCATCTGGCAGTCCATCAGCACCAGATCGTAGTGGCCGTCGCGCCAGCGTTCGACGGCTGCCGCACCATCCTGCGCGACATCGACCTCGCACCCGATCCGCTTCAGCAGGGTCGACGCGATCTGCTGGTTCACCGGGTTGTCCTCCACCAGCAGGATGTGTCGGGGCAACGGTTTGCTGTCGGACGACGTGAAGGAGACCGACCGCGCGCGCGACGCGGGCTCGAGCAGTGCATCCCGGATCGCCGCAAGACGCAGGGGATGCGGGACGACGGTCTCGATCGCCGGGTGCGGGGGATGGCCCGTGGCGTGGCCGGCAGGCGCTGTCACGATGATCCGCCAGGGCGTCGGCGTCGTGCCGTTCGCCGCTGCCGGCAGTTCCGCCCAAAGAGGATCCAGCAGGGCCGCCGTGTCGACGATCCACGTCGCGGGGCAGGTGCCGGACCGGATGGCCGCGGCGAGGTCCGCCACGGCGTCGAAGTGCACGACCAGCGCTCCGAGGTCCGACAGCAGTTCCGCAAGGATCGTCCGAGCCCGCGGCCCTTCCTGCAACAGCGCCACCGGCAGCGGCGCCGTCGGGGCGACCGAGGGGGCGGGCACCGCAGTACCGGGCTTCGCCGGCAGCACGAAGTGGAAGCAGGATCCCTGTCCCGCCACGCTGTCGAGGACGATCCTGCTGCCCATCAGGCGCACGAGTTCACCGCTGATGGCGAGCCCGAGACCGGTGCCGCCGAACATGCGGGTGGTGGTGTCGTCCGCCTGGGTGAAGGCCCGGAAGAGACGGTCACGCGTGGTGTCGTCGATCCCGATCCCGGTATCGATGATGCGGAAATGGAGGCCGTCCGTCCCGCCGACCGCGCGGGCGACGTCGACGGCGACCTCGCCCTTCGCCGTGAACTTGACCGCGTTGCCGAGGAGGTTCGACAGGACCTGTCGCAATCGCAACGGATCGCCGCGGACGGTGGCCGGCAGATCGGGCGCCACGCGGCAGGTGCAGGTGAGCCCCTTCTCGGCAGCGGCCGGCGCGAACAGCTCGGCCACGCTCTCCACGACCTCGCGCAGGTTGAACTCGATGTCCTCCAGCGCCACCTTGCCGGCCTCGATCTTGGAATAGTCGAGGACGTCGTTGATGAGGGCGAGGAGCGTGTTGCCGCTCTGTCTCAGGACCCCCACGAAGCGCTTCTGCTCGTGGGTGAGCGGCGTGGTGGCGAGCACATCCGCGGCGCCCAGCACCCCGTTCAGCGGCGTGCGGATCTCGTGGCTCATGTTGGCGAGGAACCGCGACTTCTCGCGCACGGCCTCCAGCGCCATGTCGCGGGCCACCGCGAACTCCTCGTTCTGGGCGTGCAGCTGCGTGGTCGCCTGGAAACGCGCCCGGTTCACGAGGAAGAGCAGGGTGAAGATGACGAGGAATAGGCCGGGCTGACTGACGACGTACAGCGCCTCGGGATCGATGCCGCGGTGCGTCGCGAAGCCGTGGCCCGAGAGTGCCATGACGCCCATCACGAGCATCTCGATCAGCACGACCCCGAACCAGACATACGCGCGGCTCGACAGGCCGGCGATGCTGAGGGCGAGGGGCACGATCATCAGCCACGGCGCCACCGCGGCGGAGAGACCGCCCTGGTGCCAGGTGAGAAACGACGTCACGGTGAAGATCGCCGCCGACATGCCCTGCAGGGCGATGTGCGCGCTGCGGGTGGCGAAGTACAGCGGCAGGGTGGCGACACCGCCCACCGTGCAGACGCCGATGGCCATCGCCCCCACGGGTTCACCGAGAACGAACGCGTACACGGGGATGTAGAAGGCGGCCGCCATCAGCAGCGCGAGCAGGGCGATCACATAGATCTGCAACTGGTACGCGGTCTCGCGTCCCGGCGTGTCGGCGACGCCGCTGATGACCCGGATGAGTCGTCGGATCCAGCTGGAGGGTCGGGTTTCTGGCATGGCGTGGTTAGCGGCCCGGGCGCCTTCCCATTGAGGGGCGACGATCGGCGGCCACGCGTCTAGCGCGGCGTGCCCGGTGGGCCGCGTCGCGGGTTCCGGTCGACTCGCGCGCCCGATTTTGGTGTGCGCTGCCCCGCGGCGGGGCGACGAGCCATCCGTCCGGCATGGCGCCGTGCCGTGGAAGCGCTTGAATTCGCAGGAGATCGTCGCGTCGCCGGGCTCGAGTCGGGTTGGCCCCGCAATTGCGGTAGAGCGGCATCCGCCCCAGGCGTGCCCCGATCCCGGGAAGGAAGTCGCCATGACCCTCGCCGCCATCGATGCACAACCCGCGCTCATCAGCATCGATCCCGCACGCACCGCGCTGATCGTGATCGACATGCAGCGAGATTTCCTCGAGCCCGGCGGCTTCGGGGAAACCCTCGGGAACGACATCTCCCTCCTCACGGCGGCCGTCGAGCCCTGTCGTGCCCTCATCGCCGGGTTCCGCCGACACGGGCTGCTCGTGATCCACACCCGAGAGGGTCATCGCCCCGATCTTTCCGATGCGCCGCGCGCGAAGGTGGAGCGCGGCGAGCCGCGGTTGCGCATCGGTGCCGAGGGGCCGATGGGCCGCATCCTCGTCCGCGGGGAACCCGGCCACGACATCATCCCCGCCCTCTATCCGATCGCCGGCGAGCCGGTCATCGACAAGCCCGGCAAGGGCGCCTTCCACGCGACGGACCTCCACCAGATCCTCCTGAACGAGGGCGTGGAGAACCTCATCGTCTGCGGCGTCACCACCGAGGTCTGCGTGCACACGACGGTGCGCGAAGCCAACGATCGCGGCTACCGCTGCATCGTCCCCGGTGACTGCTGCGCTTCCTACTTCCCGGAGTTCCACGAGGTGGGGCTTCGCATGATCTCGGCCCAGGGCGGGATCTTCGGATGGGTGACGGACTCGACCAGGATCCTCGCTGCACTGGGCTGAGCCGTCTTCGTGTCGTCGCGCGGTGTGAAGCACAAAAGGGGAAACCAATGAACGCAAAGCCTGCCGTATGGAGCCCGGGGGACTGGAATGCCTTCTTCGGGTTCGGGACCAACATCCTCGTCAACCTGCTGGTGCTGACCGGCCTGCTGCGCTTCGTGGTGAAGATGCCGGACGACATCGTCTTCGGTCGCATCCTCCCCGCCACCGGACTCATGCTGTGCCTCTCGACGGTCTACTACGCGTGGCTCGCCTACGACCTCGCGAAGAAGACCGGCCGCAACGACGTCTGCGCGCTGCCGTCGGGCATCAGCGTCCCCCATATGTTCGTGGTGACGTTCGTCATCATGCTGCCCATCGCGCTGAAGACCGGTGACCCCATCAAGGGCTGGGAGGCCGGCCTCACCTGGGTGTTCATCCAGAGCTTCGTGCTGATGGCCGGCGGCTTCGTCGCGCCGATCATCCGCAAGATCACCCCGCGTGCGGCACTGCTCGGCACGCTCGCCGGCGTGTCGATCGCGTTCATCTCATTGCGACCCGCGCTCGAGATGTTCATGACCCCGGTGATCGGTGTCGTGTGCTTCGTGATCATCATCGCGAGCTGGTTCGGCGGCCTCCGGTACTTCAAGGGCATCCCGGCCGGCCTCGTCGCGATCGCCGTCGGTACGCTCATCGCCTGGGGCTCCACGGCACTGGGCCTGAACTACGGCGGGCTCACGCTGGAGAAGCTCGCCGGGTCGGTTACCAACTTCGGCTTCTCGATCCCGCTGCCGGCGTTCGGGCACGTGTTCTCGGGCTTCGACTACCTCGGCGTGATCCTCGTCACGGCCATCCCGTTCGGCATCTACGATCTCGTGGAGGCGCTCGACAACGTCGAGAGCGCGGCGGTCGCAGGTGACAGCTTCCCGACGACGCGCGTGCTGACGGCCGACGGCGTCATCAGCCTGATCGGCTGCCTGATGGGCAACCCGTTCATCAACGCCGTGTACATCGGCCACCCCGGCTGGAAGGCGATGGGCGGGCGCATCGGCTATTCGGCGGCGACAGGGGTGGCCGTGCTCTTCCTGTGCTGGCTGGGGATCATCTCGGTGATGACCTCGCTGGTGCCCGTGGTGGCGATCTCGCCGATCCTGCTCTACATCGGCATGCTGATCGGCGCACAGGCGTTCCAGGAGACGCCGCGCAGCCACGCGCCCGCGATCATCCTCGGCCTCATGCCGCACCTCGCGGCGTGGGGGAAGCTCCAGATCGACAACGTGCTCGGCGCGGCCGGCACGAACGCCGCGGCCGTGGGACTCGACAAGCTCGCGCAGACCGGCGTCCTGTATCACGGACTCGAAGTGCTGGGCGGCGGGGCGATCCTCGGCGGCCTCGTGCTGGCAGCGATCGCCGCGTTCGTGATCGATCGCGAGTTCACGAAGGCTGCGGCATTCTCGTTCGCGGGTGCCGTGCTGACGTTCTTCGGGTTCATGCACGGCGAGGCGATCGGCATCGCCCAGACACCTGCGGTGGCGGTGAGCTACCTGATCGTCGGTGCGTTCCTGCTCACGTGCTCTAAGGTGGGTGTGATGTCACCGAAGCCCGCCGAGCATGGCGAGATGCACGGCGGGGCGATGCCGAAGCTTGCGGACTAGCGCGAGGTCTTGCAGGTCGGGATGCGATGACGTCCCGACCTGCGTCCCGGTTTACGCCGCCACCGTCCCGCCGAGCCGCTGCCGGATGATCCCTTCGGCCTCGCCCATGATGCGGTCGATGAGTTCCTTCACGCTCGGCACGTCGTGGATGAGTCCCGCCACCATGCCGCAGCTCCACGCGCCCGCTTCCATCTCGCCCTGCTGCATCACGCGTGGGTAGACGCCGCCGACGAGCTCGCGGATGTCCTCGATGCCGAGACTCGCGCCCTTGTCGCGTTCGATCTCGAGGATCTTCTCCACGGCGGTGTTGGTGAGCACGCGTTCGGTGTTGCGCAGCGGGCGCATCACGAGCCGCGTGTCGAGTTCGGTCGCCTTCACGATGGCGTCCTTCACGTTCTGATGCACCGGGGCTTCCTTCGTCGCGATGAAGCGCGTGCCCATGTTGATGCCATCGGCGCCGAGGGCCAAGGCTGCGACCAGGGAGCGCCCGTCGGCCATTCCGCCGGAGGCGACGAACGGGATCTTCAGCATCTCGGCGGCGAGCGGCAGGAGGATGAAATTCGGGACATCGTCCTCGCCCGGATGACCGCCGCACTCGAAGCCGTCGACGCTCACCGCGTCGCACCCGATGCGCTCGGCCTTCAGCGAGTGCCGCACCGACGTGCACTTGTGGATCACCTTGATGCCGCCCGCCTTCAGTGCCGGCATGTACTGCTCCGGGCTGCGGCCGGCGGTCTCGACCACCTTCACGCCCCCTTCGATGATCGCGGCGATGTACTCGGGGTAGGGCGGGCTCTCGAAGCCGGGCAGGAAGGTGAGGTTCACGCCGAACGGCTTGTCGGTGAGATCGCGGGCCTTCGCGATCTCGCGGGCGAGGAGTTCCGGTGTGCGCTGCGTGAGGCCCGTGATGATGCCCAGCCCGCCGGCCTCGGACACCGCGGCCGCCAGTTCCGCGAAGCCGACGAAGTGCATGCCGCCCTGGATGATCGGATGCTGGATGCCGAGGAGTTCGGTGATGCGGGTCTTCATCTGGGAGGTCCTTTGCGTGCAGGCGAAATCGGATACTGGTCGTTCCGATTATGCCAGCGCACCTCCGGATGACTGACCGGCGGTTCCGTGGGCCGCCAGGGCGACCGTCAACCCTCGGCGACCCGCTTCGCGATGTGCGCGAGCGCTTCGTCCACCCGGTCGATGAGGATCAGGCAGACGTCACCCTCACCGAGACTCGTGAGCGCCGTGTCGATCGCAAAAAACTCACCTCGGATCTCGTCGATCGACTTCACCCGCGTCCCGCCGGCGAGGCCCTGGCGAAGCAGTCCGATCACTTCTCCGTCCGCCCGGCCGCGCTGGGCGGCGTCCTGGTAGAGGATCACGTCGTCGAAGCTCGCCCCGACGATCCGTGCCTGGTCGATGATGTCCTCGTCGCGTCGGTCGCCCGCTGCGCTGATCACCAGCGTCCGCCGCGCGCCGGGCCAGGCATCGAGCGCCTGCGCGAGCGCGATCAGCGCATCGGGGTTGTGGCCGTAGTCGGCAATGATCGAGGCGCCGCGATACCGGAATTCGTTGAAGCGCCCGGGGACGGTGACGGCATCGCAGTCGAACGCGGCGAGGGCGGCCTCGATCGCGGCCCAGTCGAGTCCGAGCGCCCAGGCCGCGGCGACGGAGGCGAGGACGTTCTCCACCTGGAAGTGGAGCGCCCCGCCGCGCGTCAGCGGCACGCCGGCAAGCGGGATGCGCCGCACTTCCTTCCGGCCCGCCGCCACGACGATGTCGCCACCGTTGACGGAGACGGTGCGCTTCCCGCGGGCCCGATGTTCGGTCATCACGGCGATGCCGGGGTCGCGCGCGAAGAACGTGATGTCCCCCGGGCAGACACTCGCCATCCGCGCGACCTGCGGGTCGGCGGCATTCAGCACGGCGATGCCGTCCGAGACGACGTTCTGCACGATCACCCGCTTCAGCACCGCGAGTTCCTCGACCGTGTCGACGTAGTTGAGGCCCAGGTGATCGCCCTTCCCGATGTTCGTCACCACGGCGACCTTGCAGCGGTCGAAGCCGAGACCTTCGCGGAGCAGGCCCCCGCGGGCAGTCTCGAAGACCGCGGCATCGACATCCGGATGCATCAGCACGTTGCGCGCGCTGCGCGGACCGCTGCAGTCGCCCGAGTCCATCTGGAAGCCGTCGACGAAGACGCCGTCGGTGTTGGTCATGCCCACGCGCAGGCCCGACTTCGCGAGCAGGCTGGCGATGAGGCGCACCGTGGTCGTCTTGCCGTTCGTGCCCGTCACCGAGACGACGGGGATGCGCGCGTCGTCGTGGTCGCCGAACATCGTCCGGATGATGGCTTCGCCGACGTCGCGGCCGTGGCCGTACGACGGGTGGATGTGCATGCGCAGGCCGGGGGCGGCGTTCACTTCGACGACCGCGCCGTGCTGGGCTTCCAGCGGCTGGTGCACGGACTCGCAGACCACGTCGACGCCGCAGATGTCGAGGCCGATCATCTTCGCGGCCTCCACCGCCCGCGCGGCGAGGTCGGGATGAACTTCGTCCGTCACGTCGGTCGCGGTGCCGCCGGTGCTCAGATTCGCGTTGTTGCGGAGGATCACCCGGGCGCCGCGGGCGGGCACCGAGTCGATGCTGTAGCCCTGGATGCCGAGCCGCGCGTGGGCGATCTCGTCGATCCGGATCTTCGACAGCGAGGTCGCGTGACCGTCACCGCGACTCGGATCGGCGTTCACGCGGTCGACCAGTTCGCGGATCGTGTGCACGCCATCGCCGATCACATGGGGCGGCTCGCGCCGCGCGGCGGCCACGAGGCGGTCACCGACCACCAGCAGGCGATGGTCGTGCCCGGGGACGAAGCGCTCGACGAGGACCGCGGAGCCGTGCTCCATCGCCGCGCGGAACGCGATCGCGAGATGCTCGGGGCCGACGATGCCGACGGTGACGCCGCGGCCCTGGTTGCCGTCGCGGGGCTTCACGACCACCGGGCCACCCAGCTTCTCCATGGCGGCCTGGGCTTCCTCCAGCGTGTCGACCGAGAAGCCCTCGGGCACCGGCACGCCCGCCGCGGCGAGCAGCGTCTTGGTGAGTTCCTTGTCCTGGGCGATCGATTCGGCGATCGCGCTCGTGCAGTCGATCTCGGCCGCCTGGATGCGTCGCTGCCTCGATCCCCAGCCGAACTGCACGAGGCTGCCGTTGGTCAGCCGCCGGAACGGGATGCCGCGCGCCACGGCAGCGCGGACGATCGACCCGGTGCTGGGGCCGAGCCGGATGTCCTCGTCCAGTTCGCGCAGGCGCCCGAGCGCCTCGTCGATGTCGAACGGCTGATCGTTCAGCGCGGCCGCGTAGAGCGTCTGCGCGATCTCGACGGCCAGACGCCCGACGGCTTCCTCGGTGTACTCGCACACGACGCGATAGACGCCCGGCTGCATCGTCGGTGCGGTGCAGCTGAACGTGACGCCGCAGCCGGCCTCGGCCTGCAGCCGCAACAGTGCGAATTCCAGCGCATGCGCCGTCGCGAGCGGCCCGGTGTGGCCGATGGGGCGGATCGGACCGATCCGTGGAAATCGCGCCCGCAACCGGCCTTCGAAGCCGGGCATCTGATCGATGGACCGCTCGTGCTCGTCCAGGGAGACGACCAGCTCGACGGCCGTGTGCCGGGACCAGAGGTTCGGGCCGCGAAGGGCGCGGAGGCGGGTCACTTCCATGGATGTTGGTTCCGTTCGCGCGGGAGGACCGGGTCGAAGGTGCCGACGCCGGAGCGCATCAGTTCGGTGGAGAGTCCCAGCGCCCAGGCCGTGGCGATCGCGGCAAGGACCGGCGACAGGGTCTCGGGAGAGGTCACGGTGCGCGCCACCGGGAAGTCGCCGATGTCGCCCAGGAACTCCTCGCGTTGCCCGTGGGCGAGGACGAGCCGGCCATCGCGCACGCAGACGCCGCGGCCGCCGGCGGCGAGGTGCGCGGTCAGCACGCCGTTGCAGGGGTCGGAGGCGAAGAACAGCACTTCGCCGTCGCAGAGGGAGGCCATTTCCGCGACGACGGCGTCGCCCGCGTTCAGCACGGCGACGCCGCCGGGCAGGACGACATCCACCTGGGTCCGCAGCACCTTGAAGAGGTCCTCGGGCGTGTCGATCTGCCGGTCGGGCAGCGTGATGGTCGGGTCGAGGCCGGTCACCACGCCCACCTGGCAGCGGTCGTACGCCAATCCCTCGGTGGCCATGGTCTCCAGACCGTTTTCGATGACGGCGACCTCGATGCTGCGGTTGATGAGCAGGTGCCGCGCAGTGTCGAAGCGGCTGCTGTCCTGCGGGTCGATGCACCGGCGATCGATGTAGCGCCCGGCCTGGCACGCGAGGCCGGTGCACGCACCGCCCAGATTGAGCAGATGCGCCACGAGCCGCGCGACGAGGGTCCGGCCGTGGCTACCCGCAATGCCCACCACCGGGATGCGACCGTCGTCGTCGGCAGGGAAGAGGTGGTCGACGATCGCGGCGCCGACCGGGCGGCCCGGGCCGTTCTCGGGGCGCATGTGCATCGTGAGGCCGGGCCCGGCGTTGACCTCGACGATCGCGCCGCGCTGGCTGGAGAGCGGCTGCGAGATGTCTTCCGCGACGAGGTCGATGCCGGCGATGTCCAGTCCCACGAGGCGCGCGGCCAGCACGGCCATCGCTGCCACGTCGGGATGGACCTGGTCGGTGACGTCGAGCGACATGTTGCCGTTGCGCTGGATCAGCACCCGCGCGCCGTCGGCCGGCACGGACTCGGGGGCGAGGCCCTGGTGCGAAAGCTCCACCCGGACGGCGGAATCCATGCGGACGGGATTCAGCGGGAAATCCTCGGTGGTGCCACGACGCGGGTCGGAGTTGAGCTGCGCCTCGACCAGTTCGAGGACCGTCCGGGTGCCGTCCCCGGTGATCCAGGCCGCTTCGCCGCGGGCCGCCGCCACCAGCCGCCCGCCGACCACGAGGAGCCGGTGCTCGTCCCCGCGCACGAACCGTTCGACGAGGACACCGCTGCCTTCCCCCGCAGCGACGGCGAACGCGGCTTCGACCTCGCTCTGCGTGGTGAGGCCCAGAAAGACGCCCCGGCCGTGGTTGCCGTCCTGGGGCTTCACGACGACCGGCAAGCCGACCTCCCGTGCGGCATCCCAGGCATCGGTCGCGTTGGCGGCCATGCGCCCCGACGGGACGGGGACGCCGCAGGCGGCGAGCAGCGACTTCGTGAGGTCCTTGTCGCGGGAGATCCCCTCCGCGATCGCGCTCGTGCGATCGGTCTCGGCGGTCCAGATGCGTCGTTGCCGTTTGCCGTAGCCGAGCTGGACGAGGTTGCCGCTGCTCAGGCGGATCGCCGGAATGCGGCGCGCCTGGGCGGCGGCGACGATCGTGGCGGTGCTCGGACCGAGGCAGTGGGAATCGCTCAGTCGGCGGAGGCGGCTCACCGCGCCCGCGACATCGAAGGGCAGGTCGTCCATCGCCGCGAGCACGAGATCGCGGGCCATCGTGAGGGCGGCGCCGGTGACTTCGTCATGCCACGACGTGACCACCACCTTGTAGACGCCGCGCTTCGACGTCTCGCGGGCCCGGCCGAATCCGCCCGGCATGCCGGCGAGTGCCTGCAGCTCCAGCGTCACGTGTTCGAGGATGTGGCCCGGCCAGGTGCCTTCCTCCAGGCGTCGGAGGAAGCCGCCGCGCTCGTCGTAGCTGCAGCGGTGCTCGACGAGCGTCGGGAGCCAGCGCGCGAGACGTTCCGGGAAGCCCGGGATCTTGTCGGAAGGAAAGTCCTCCAGCGTGCCGATGTCGACCAGGGCCTCGAGGACGGGATCGTAGGTCCACATGCTCGGGCCGCGCAGCGGGGTGACGCGGAGGATGTCGATGGTCTTCTGCATTGGGCCGGGACGCTCCGGCAGGAGCGCGGGGATGGAGGTGGAGGTGCAACGCCGGGATCTGGAAGCCGTTTACGGTGTCCGCGCGGTCGATGCCTCCATGGCTGTGCACCGACGTCGCGGAGGGATGTTGTACCCTTCGCCCCCGACGTCCGGGCCCCCTGTCGTTGTGCATCGGGAGGCGCGTCGCCTGTCAGCCATCGAGGGCGCGCGATTCTGCCACGGACTTCCGTATATCTTACTGACTCATGACGATCCTCCCCACGCCGACCAACCTCCCGGGCACCGCCGTGCCGGACCGCTGGCGCACGGAGGTGGATGCCCGCCTCGTCGCCGGCGAGCGGGTGCTGGCCTGGCTGGCGCTGGATCTCGACGCGCGTCTGCGCTTCGCCGAGGGACTGGTCGTCGTGACCGATCGGCGGTTGCTGGCGCGGGCACCGGGGGACCCAGCCTGGCGCGACTGGCCGACGACGCCGGGCCAGGATCTCGAGGTGCGCGACCATGCCGGCGTCGTCCATGTCGAGCTTTTCGACGGGGCTGCCCGGTGCGCGGTGTGGCATTGCACCCTCGGGCACAACGCGGCGGCCCGGCGCCTCCTCCAGCGGTTCCGGTTCCTGCATCGCCCGCCGGCGGATGGTGATGCGCATCCCGATGCCGCGTCGTCGGCAGCCTGCCCCGCGTGTGGCGCCGAGCTTCCATCGGAGAACGCCGACTGTCCGCAGTGCGAACCCGATCGGCCGCCGTCGCCCCGGACGCTGTTCCGACTCTGGCGCTTCGCGCATCCCTACCGCGGGCGCCTCGCGGCGGGGTTCCTCCTGACGCTCGCATCCACGGCCGCGACGCTCGTCCCGCCCTACCTCACGATGCCGCTGATGGACCGGGTGCTGATCCCGTACGGCAACGGTGTGCCCATCGATCTCGGTCTCGTGACGACCCTCCTCGGGTCCTTGCTGGTTGCCGTCGTGCTGGCCTGGGGCCTCGGCTGGGCGCGCACGTACATCCTCGCGCGGGTGAGCGAGCGCATCGGCGCGGATCTCCGGACCACGACCTACGAGCACCTCCTCAATCTCTCGCTCGAGTACTTCGGCGGGCGGCGCACCGGCGATCTCATGGCGCGCATCGGTTCGGAGACCGACCGCATCTGCCTGTTCCTGTCGCTGCATCTGCTCGATTTCGCCACCGACGTCCTGATGATCGCGATGACCGCGGCGATCCTCGTGTCGATCGATCCGTGGCTCGCGGCCGTGACGCTGCTGCCGCTGCCGTTCATCGCGTGGCTGATCCATCTCGTGCGCGATCGGTTGCGCCACGGCTTCGAGAAGGTGGACCGCATCTGGGGCGAGGTGAACAACGTCCTCGCCGACACGATTCCGGGCATCCGCGTGGTCAAGGCGTTCGCGCAGGAGCGGCGCGAGGCCGCGCGGTTCCGCGAGGCCAACCGCCAGAACCTCGCCGTGAACGATCGCGTGAATCTCGTGTGGTCGGTCTTCTCGCCGACCGTGACGCTGCTGACCGAGATCGGTCTGCTCGTGGTCTGGGCGTTCGGCATCTGGCGGGTCTCGCACGACCGGATCACCGTCGGCGTGCTCACGGCCTTCCTCGCCTACATCGGGCGCTTCTACACGCGCCTCGATTCCATGAGCCGCATCGTCTCGTTCACCCAGAAGGCCGCCGCCGGCGCGAAGCGCATCTTCGAGATCCTCGACCACGTGTCGAGCGTTCCCGAGCCCGCGAACCCGGTGCGCATCCAGGAAGTCCGCGGTCGGATCGACCTCCGCGGCGTGGGCTTCCGCTACGGCAACCGGGCCGTCGTGCGCAGCCTTGATCTCGCCATCGCGCCGGGCGAGATGATCGGGCTCGTCGGCCACAGCGGCTCCGGCAAGAGCACGCTCGTGAACCTCATCTGCCGCTTCTACGATCCGTCGGAGGGGGCCGTGCTGCTCGACGGCGTCGACATCCGTGCGCTCTCGGTGCCCGACTACCGCCGCCACATCGGTCTCGTGCTCCAGGAGCCGTTCCTGTTCTTCGGCACCATCGCCGACAACATCGCCTATGGCCGGCCGGAAGCCACGCGGGCCGAGATCGTGGCGGCAGCGCGCGCGGCCCACGCCCACGAGTTCATCCTCCGGCTCCCGCACGGCTACGACTCGCTCGTGGGCGAGCGCGGGCAGACGCTCTCGGGAGGCGAACGCCAGCGCATCTCGATCGCGCGGGCGCTCTTGATCGACCCGCGGATCCTCATCCTCGACGAAGCGACGTCGTCGGTGGATACGGAGACGGAGAAGGAGATCCAGAAGGCGCTCGACAACCTGGTGCGCGGCCGCACGACCATCGCCGTCGCGCATCGATTGAGCACGCTGCGCCGCGCCGATCGGCTGGTGGTGCTCGATCGGGGCGAGGTGGTCGAGACCGGAACGCACGAGGCGCTGATGGCGCAGGAGGGGGCGTACTTCCGTCTCTATCAGGCGCAGGCGCGCAACGTCGACGGCTCCGGCGAGGACAACTCCTGGCAGGCGGTCGCGGCGCCGGTGCGTGTCGCGGCGGGCGGCTCATGACGGCGCCGATCGACTGGTCGCTGGTCCGTGCGCCCTCGGGGCGGCTCGCCTTCACGACGGCTGCGGGGGATGTCTTCGATGACGTGGTGCCCGTGCGCTGCTTCCCGATCACGGCGCCCGACGACGGCTTTTCCATCGTGACGACGGAAGGTCGCGAACTCGCCTGGATCGCGCGGCTGGCAGATCTTCCTGCGGATCTTCGGGCGTTGCTGCAGGAGGCGCTCGATGCGCGCGAGTTCCTGCCGGAGATCCGCCGCCTGCGACAGGTATCGACGTTCGCGACGCCGAGCACCTGGTGGGTGGAGACGGATCGCGGCGACACGACATTCGTGCTGGCCGGGGAGGACGACATCCGGCGGATGAGTGCGTCGATGCTGCTCGTGTCGGACGCGAACGGTGTCCAGTACCTCGTCCGCGATCACCGGGCGCTCGACCGCGCCAGCCGGAAGCTGCTCGACCGTTTCCTGTAGACGACCGCGGGCGCTCAGTGCGCGGCGACCGGTTGCTGATCCGGTCGGCGGGTCGCTTCGTCACGTGCCGCATCGAGCGCCGGGAGTTCCACCCGGAACGCCGCACCGCCACCCGATCGGTTCGACGCCGTGACCGTACCGCCGTGGGCGGCCAGGATCTCCCGTGCGATGGCGAGCCCGAGTCCCGTTCCGCCGCTGCCCGTCTTCGTCTTGCTCGACTGCACGAACTTGTCGAACACGAGTTCGAGTTCCGCAGGCGGGATGCCCGGTCCGCGGTCGGCGACGCACACGACGATGCGGTCCATGGCGTCAGGGTTCCTGTCCAGGCTGAGCGTCACCGTCACGACGCTCCCGTTCGGGCTGTAGCGCACGGCGTTCGACAGGAGATTCGCGAACACCTGCTGGAGGCGCATGGCATCCGCCGAGACCATGGCCCGCTCGGTGGAGACGTTCGACTCGATCGCGATGCTGCGGTCGTTGGCCATGGCTTCGAATTCGGTCACGCAGGCGCTGACGAGGGCGCGGAGATCGAGGGGCGCCATCTGATAGGTCATGCGGCCCGCCTCGATCTTGGCGAGGTCGAGCAGGTCGTTCAGCAGGTGGCTCAACCGGCTCGCGCTGCCGTTGATGTTCTCGAAGTAGCGTTGCAGCTTGTCCCGCGAGGCTTCGGAGATCTTGCCGAGTCCCAGCTTCGCGAAGCTCGAGATGGCGTGCATCGGCGTGCGCAGCTCGTGGGAGATGTTCGCGAGGAATTCGCTCTTCGCTGCATTGGCGGCTTCGGCCGCTTCCTTGGCGAGGCGCAGGCTTTCGTTGAGCCATGCCTGGTTCTCGCGGTAGAGGGTCTCCTGCCGCACTGCCTCGGAGATGTCGCTGATGACGCCCATCAGCCGGTCGGGATCGAGGCGGATGAGGCTGACGGCGATCACCTGTGCGATGCCGTCCGTGCGACCCGAGCGTGGCATGGTCACCCGATGATCCCTGCAGATCGCGCCATTCGCGGCGCCGCTGGCGGCGACCATCGTCCGGAGCTCCGGGGCCACGCCTTCGATGGCGTCGAGCAGGTTCGTCAGCATGCCGTCGCGGGTGAGGGGCATCAGCAACTGCGCCGACATCGGATTCATCATGTCGATGTCGCCTTCGTTGCCGAACTGCACGACGCCGACCGGCGCAAGGTAGACGAACTGCAGGAGTGCCTCGTATTCGGCGGCGATGTCCTGGTCGATGGTCATGGGGGCGTCCGCGGTGGGAGGGCTGGGCTCATGCATGGCGACACGTTCGAGGCGGCGGAGAGACGCGCCCGACGGCGGTCAAGCGGCCCGTTGCACCAGCACGTAGCGACAGGCGGCACCCGGTGTCGCGACGAGTCGCAGCTTCACCTTCACCGGGCGCATCCGAAGTGTGAGCACGTAGTCGATCGTCGCGTCGAGCGGTGTGCCGGCGGTGGCGGCATCCTCGAAGCGCTGCGCGACCATGAAGTTGTTCATGCACGGCGCGACGAGGGTGAAGAGCGGATGGCCCAGCACGCGGTCGGGAGAGAGTCCCGCGGCTTTCGATTCGAACGCGTTGTATCGGCGCACCACGCCGGTGGCGTTGAACCCGATCACGCCGAAATCGAGCTCGTCCAGCGCGGCGTCGGTGGCCTGGCCGAGGAAGGCGGGCAGGTGGGCGTCCTGGAACGTGACTGTCTGGGTGTCGATCATGGGAGCTCCTGAGGTCTGGCGATCCCCGCGCCGGCAGACCGTTCTCCGCATCGGGGCAATACCGCCGAGATGAAGCCATCGCGCGCGGTGGTCCCGCTGATTCTCGACGCGGCATCAGGATTCTTGAGATGCCTGCCCGGTACATGCCTTGGGTGTTCCCGGCGGTCAGGGTTCCGCCTGGTGGCGCTGCCGCACTGCGATGTGCCAGACCGCGATGAACATGGCGGCGATCGCCGGCCCGAGCACGAACCCGTTGATGCCGAACACCGCCATCCCGCCGAGCGTCGTGATGAGCACGAGGTAGTCGGGCATCCGGGTGGACTTGCCCACGAGCAATGGCCGCAGGAGGTTGTCGACCAGCCCGATGACCAGCACGCCGTAGGCGACGAGCGCGAGACTCTGGGCCACCGCGCCTGTCACGTAGAACCAGATGGCGACCGGCACCCAGACGAGCCCTGCCCCCACGGCGGGCAGGAGCGAGAGGAACGCCATCAGCACGCCCCACAGCAATGCCCCGGTCACGCCCAGGTACCAGAAGGCGATGCCGCCGAGCAGCCCCTGGAGCGCGGCGACCACCAGGTTCCCCTTCACCGTCGCGCGGATCACCGTGGCGAAGGTGTCGAGCAGGAGCTTCTGATCGTCGGGCGCGAGCGGCACGGAGCGGCGGATGGCGTCCGCGAGCGTGCGGCCGTCGCGGATCAGGAAGAAGGCGAGATACGTGGTGATGAAGAGGCTCACCACGAAGTCGAACGTGTTCTGGCCGATGTTGAACGCCTGCGCCGCGATGAACTGGCCGGCTTCGGCCAGGCCGTCGGAGAGGCGCGCCTGCAGATCGGAGAAATCGTCGAGCCCGAAGCGTCCGAGCAGTTCGGTCACCCAGGCCGGAAGGGCCGCGAACACCGTGCGGAAGAGCACCTCGGGATGCATCTCGCCGGACTGCATCCGCTGGTAGAACGCTGCCGCCTCCCGGGCCAGGGCGGTCGTCACGAGGGCGAAGGGCAGGATCACGATCAGGACCACCAGCAGCAGCGTGAGCAGCGCGGCGAGGGTGGGGCGCCGGGGCATGCGGACGAGCAGCCAGCGATTCACCGGGGAGAAGAGCAGGGCGATGATGGCCCCCCACATGATCGTCCCGAAGAACGGGAGCAGGATCCAGGCGAAGGCCAGCGAGGCGGCCACCAGGAGTATCAGGAAGGTGCGCTGCTCCACGGTCGCCGGCTTGCGGTCCAGGGGGTTCATCGGTGTCCTCGGGTGTTCGACCGGGCGGATGGTATCCCGTCGCGACAGGGCATGGCCCGGCCGTCGGTCGTGGTTGTCGAAAAGCCTTACGTTTCGCGGTTGCACGGCGGTGCGAGCCGCGCGACACTCCGGGGGAGAGGGGCCGAATACGCAATCCGCGCATTCGAAGACCCCCCGATTCCCGCCGTTGCCGGCGTATGGAGACCCGACCCCATGATTACCAAGTTCCGATTCTTCGCCGTGCTGCTCCTTGCGCTCGCCGGCTCCGTCGTCCAACAGGCGGCCCACGCCTACGTGCTGACCCTCCAGGCATTGCCGAATCCGGTGAGCGTCGGCGGAAACGTCGTCGTCTCGGTGAGGCTGGACAATCCGGCGTCCTTCGCGAGCGCCGACCTCAACGTGACCTACAGCAGCACTCTTCTGAAAATCATCGATCGCACGCCGCTGACCCCGTTCCTTAACGGGGGCGGGGCGATCAATGAAGCCGCGGGCACGATGGCCTTCTCGTTTTCCGACCCGATCGGTCTCGCCGCAAACGCCACGGGTCCGGTGACCGTGGCGCAATTCCTCTTCGAGGCCATCGCCGAAGGGTCGGCCGTGGTCGCGCTGACCAGCGGAGACCTCGGGTTCAATCTGCCGGACCCGGCGAGTTCCGCCATTGCCGATGTCTCCGACGCCCGCGCCGAGATCCGCATCACCGGTGGCACGGTGCGGGTCCCGGAGCCCGGCTCGCTGGCACTGCTCGGGGTCGCGATGGCGGCCGCCGGCTACGCCGCCGCCCGTCGTCGGCGCGCCGCCTGACGCGCCATCCCCGGCTGCACGATCGCCCTCGACGAAGCCCGCGCAAGCGGGCTTCATCGTTTTCGGGGGACTCGCCGCCTGCGGCGCCCGCAGCGGCGGTGAGCGATGCAAAGGCGATTGATCCGGATCAGCGCCCGTGCGCCGGGAGGCTGCGACACTGGGACGTCTGTACCGACTTCGGTATGGGTTGATTAAATCTGCCGGTGCAGTAGATTCGAAGGCACAAGACACGCGCCATTCCCAGGCAAGACGTGTCGCAGCAGTTGTCTGGAGACCTGCCATGAAGACCCGCCCGCCCGCCGTCCTCACCTTGTCGACTACGGCACTTACCTCGGCTTCGCGCCGCCGCCTTGCAGCCCGGGTCGGTGGAGATCCGACCCCAAGCACGATCGCGCCGCCAGAAGCAGCCTCGCGCCGAGCCTGACCCCGCCAGGATTCCCCGTGTTCACCCTGGTCCCCGGCTGCGAACGCCCGCCGAGACTGGCGGTGCGCTGCCTCGTGCCGTCCGTCCCTGGCGACGCCGCCAGCCGTCCCCGGCGCCCCATGACGGCTGCCGCTCCCGTGGCAGTCCCGGCCCTCATTGCACTTTCCGCCCGCATGGCTCCGGCATCGCGCTGCGTCGCGTCCGGCCCTGATGGCGGGCATTCCTCCGATCGGAGACCTACCCCATGAGTCCCTCGCGTCCCGCTCCCGCGGCGAAGGTCCGCCCACGCCTGTTATCCCGCCTGGGCCCCCTGTGGACCGGTGCCCGGGATCGCCTGCGACGCACCGGCTGGTTCGACGCGGCCGGCAGCGAGGTGCCGCCGTTCAAGCGCAAGGCGATGTTCGAGGCCCTGGAGCCTCGGCTGCTCATGGCGGCCGACATCACGAGCATCGCCGGGTCGATCGACGCCCCCGGCGAGACCGACCGCTACAACTTCACGCTCGACAGCGACCGCTTCGTCTACTTCGATTCGCTGACCAACAGCAGCAACATCCGCTGGACGCTCGACGGCCCCCTCGGTGCGCTGGTCACCAACCGCCCGCTCAACCAGTCCGACTCGTTCGAAGTGGCCGACGGTGCCCAGGTGATGGCGCTCGTGGCCGGCGACTACCGCCTGAGCGTCGACGGCAATGCCGACGCCACCGGCAGCTACGCCTTCCGCCTGCTCGACCCCACGGATGCCCAGCCCCTGGTGCCCGGTGCCCCGGTCACCACGACCCTCGACCCCGCGAGTTCGACGAACGTCTTCAGCTTCACGGCGAGCCGCGGCGATCGGTTCTTCTTCGATGCGCAGTCGGTCGAGCAGGGCAACGGCTCGTGGCGGCTCTACGACCCGCTCGGCCGGCAGGTCTGGTCGACCTCGATCCAGACCGACATCGACGTCCAGACGATGGGCGTCTCGGGCACGTACCTGCTGTTCCTCGAAGGTCGTGTGTCCCAGGGCGGCACCAACACCGTCCGGTTCAACGTCCAGCAGGTGGCGGACGAGACCGTCGCCATCGCGCTCGGCGAACGCATCGACGGCGTGATCGCCCACGCCGGCCAGGTCGATCGCTTCACGTTCACCGTCACCCAGCCGACCCGCGTCGTCTTCGATTCGCTCGTTTCGAGCGGCATGCCGTGGACGCTCTCGGGTCCGCTGGGCACCGTGAACTCGGGCCGCAACTTCGCGAACGCGGACGGCGTGGACCTCGGCACGACGAATCCGGTGATGAACCTCGTGGCGGGCGACTACACCGTCACGGTCGATCCGGGCGGCGATACCACTGGCAGCTATGCCTTCCGGGTGCTGGACCTCGCGACGGCCGGGACGATCACGCCCGATACGCCCGTGACAGCCACGCTCACCCCGGGGAACGCGACACAGCTCTACAGGTTCGACGCCCGCGCCGGCGACCGCGTGTTCCTCGACGCGCTCTCGGCGACGGCGGGCGACGGCTTCTGGCGCCTGATCACCCCCTGGGGGGCGCAACTGACGTCCCAGCAGTTCTTCCAGGACGGCGGTCTCTTCACGCTGCAGGCAGACGGCGAGTACTTCGTGCTGGTGGAAGGGCGTACCAACCGCACTGCACCGGGTTCGTTCACCTTCCAGCTCGTGCCGCGCGGCAACGTCCGCGACGAACAGGTGCCGGCGTTCGCCGACGAGTTCGACGGGCCGGCGCTCGGCGAAGAATGGGCGCCGACGCGCTTCCCTGGCAACAACGGCACCTACCTCGGCGCACCGAACTTCACGTTCGAGACGCTCGACGGCGCATCGGTGATGCGCCTCACCAACACGCTGAACAACAACCAGCGTGTGGGCTGGACGTCCGATGCCGTCGTGCCGGCCTCGCAACGCTTCAGCGTCGAGCTGCGCTTCAACACGTTGACCCAGTCAGCCACGACCGGCATCGACGGACTCGTCGATCTGCTGCTCATCGACCAGGCGGATCCAAATCGCTGGGTCGGCATGAGCTTCTTCGGTTCGAGCAATGCCCTGGATCGGCGCTTCTCCAGCAGCAGCACGGTCGCCGGTGGCGGCGACAACCGCGCCTTCGCGTGGCAGGACAACACCTGGTACCGCTTTGTCCTCGAAGGCGGCATCGACCACGTGATGCGCGCCCGCGTCCTCGACGACGCCGGCGTCGAACTCGCGAGCCGCAGCTTCACGGCGGGGCAGGGCGTGTTCCCCGAAGGTTTCCGCGTGGCGCTCTCGCAGTACATGGGCACACCGAACCGGCTGGCTCCCGTCGACGTCGCCGTCGATTACCTCCGCGTGACGTCAACACCGATCGCCACGACGCCGCTCGTCCTCGGCGACACCACTTCGGGCGCGCTCACCGCCGAGAAGCCGGTGGACCGTTACACGTTCACGGTCCCCTCGGATCGTCTCGTCGCATTCGACGGCATGACCAACAGCAATTTCGCATGGTCGATGACCGGGCCGCGGGGCTTGGTCAACGCCGGTCGCGACTTCCGCTCGTCCGATGCGTTCGATGGTCCGAGCCTGTATTCGCTCGCGGCCGGCACGTACACGATCGCCGTCTCCGGCCCGCTCTCGACCTACCGGTTCCGAGTGCTCGATCTCTCGCAGGCCGCGACGCTCACGCCCGACGTCCCCGTGACCGGCACGCTCGATCCGTCCAACACGTCGGTGGCGTACCGGTTCTCGGCCGAGGTCGGTGAGCGCTACTTCCTCGACATGCAGTCGATCGCCAACGGCGACACGCGCTGGCGCGTGATCGGCCCGGACGGCAACGACATCTTCTCGGCCGGCGTCGGCACGGATGGGGAACTGCCCGTGATCGCCCGCCCCGGCACCTACACGGTCCTCATCGAGGGTCGCTACTACCACACGGGTACGAACGCCTATCGCTTCCAGCTCTGGCGCGTCGAGGATGGGCAGCACTCCATCGACATCGATGCCGGCGCAGACCTGCTCGTGCCGTCGTTCACCGCCGGTCCGGCCGCCGCCTTCGGTCAGGCGCTCGTCCTGTCAGGCAGCGAACAGATCGACATCGCCCACGCACCGGCCATCGATCTCCACCAGGACCTCACGATCGAGGCCTCGTTCCGGGTCGATGGCTTCACGAGCAACGGGTGGAGCGTCATCGCCCTGAAGGCGAACGGCGCGCCGAACGGCAGCTACAGCATGTGGGTCCATCGCGACGGGCGGCTGTGGGTCGGATCGCAGGACACGAGCAGCGTGCAGAATGCCGTCACCGCGACGGGCGTCATCACCGCCGGCCGCTGGTATCACGCCGCGGGGGTGATCGATCGCACGAACGGTCAGATCCGGATCGTCCTCGACGGCGTCCAGGTGGGGCTCTTCTCGGGGGCGATCGCCGCCGGCGCGAGCAAGCCCGACGGCGCACCGCTGATCCTCGGCAACGACCAGGTCTCCAACGGGCCCTACCAGTTCATCGGCGCCATCGACGAGTTCCGCCTCTGGAACGTCGCGCGCACCACGGCCGACATCGCGGCGACCCGCGGCGCGCCCCTGACCGGCACCGAAAGCGGTCTCGCGCTGTACCTGCCCTTCGGAGGCGCCACCGGTCCGTCCGTCGCCGACGCCGGGCCGTTCGACCTCGCAGCGCGCCTGTCGACGCGGGCCACCGTTGCGCCCGGCGCGATCATCGACGCCCTCACCGTGCCGGGGCAGGTCAACCGCTACACCTTCAGCCTCGCGACCACGCGGACGTTCCTCTTCGACGGTCTGACGGACTCCCCGCTCTTCTGGTCGCTCTCCGGCCCGAACGGGCCCGTGTCGAGCGGCGACATCCGCTTCGGGGACAGCTTCAACGGGTTCACCCGCCTCACGCTCGGCCCCGGCGATTACGCATTGGCGGTCGACGGCAGCGGCGACAACGTCGGCGCGTACGCGTTCCGGTTCATCGACGTGGCGAGCGCCGTCGAGTTCACGCCTGGCGAGGCCGTGACGGGCACGCTGAATCCGAGCACCGAGACGCACCTCCACCGCTTCCACGCCGAGGCCGGCCAGCGGTTCTACTTCGACGCGCTCGGCATCACCGACAACGACACTGCCTGGCGCCTCGTCGACCCGGCGGGCCGCGTGCTCTTCACGACGAACGCGAGCAACGATCAGGACGTCCGCACGCTTTCCCTGACCGGCGACTACCTCCTCCTGGTCGAGGGGCGGTACTACAAGGCGACCTCGAACACCTACACCTTCCGTGTCGTGCCCGTGGTCGATCAGACCACGCCCATCGTCCTCGGCGAGTCACAGGGCTTCATGCCCCGCACGGTGCCTGGCGTGGTCGGAAATGCCCTTCAGTTCGGCGGCACCAGCTATCTCGACGTGAACCACACGCCCGGCCTCGACCAACGGGGCGATCTCACGCTCGAAGCGCGCTTCCGCGTCGATGCCTTCCAGGGCGACTGGATGCCGCTCGTCTACAAGGGGGGTACGGGCAGCAACCGCACGTATTCGCTGTGGGTGAACCGGCAGGGCTACGTGTACTACTCCTCGTACGACGGTACGGTCGACGAGTCCGTGGCGAGTGCCGCCGGCTCCGTGCTGTCGGGGCAATGGCACGACGTTGCCGTGACAGTGTCGCGCGCGACCGGCGAGCTGAAGATGATGCTCGACGGGGTCGTCGTCGACAGCCGCGCCATCACGACCAAGCTTGCGCCCACGGTGAACCTTCCGCTGCTCGTCGGGGCGACCCACGAGACCTGGGCGCCGCGCTTCGCCGGCACGGTCGACGAGGTCCGCCTGTGGGATCGCGCGCGGACTGTCGACGAGATCGCCGCCCAGCGGCAGCAGACCCTCACCGGCACCGAGGCCGGTCTCGTCCTGTTGCTGAACTTCGATCCTTCCAACGCGCCGGTGTCGCTCGGCAAACCCGTCACCGGCACGGCGTCGTACAGCGAGACGTACTCGTTCACCAATGTGACCGACGGGTTCGGTCCCGACGTCGCCGGGCGGCCGGGACGCCTGTCGTACTGGCTCACGCCCGACGGCACCAACGGCAGTTTCGTGATCGATCTGCTGGCGCGCCACGACCTCTCGCGCGTCACCGTGCAGAACACCCGCAACCAGGGTCACTTCGATCGGGGCACGGCGGACTTCCGCATCGGCGTCTCCGACGACGGCGTGACCTGGCGCGATGTCGCGAGCGACACCTTCACGCTGGCAGAACGCAACGCCCTCGCGACGAAGTCCTTCGCGATCGCGGGCGAGGTGGCGCGCTACGTACGGTTCGAGGCGCTGTCGCGACACGGTGCGAGCGCGGGACTCAACGAGATGGTCGTCTACGGCACCCCCGTCCCGGGCGAGGTGGTGCCGCTGCGGTCCGACGACGGCCGCTTCTATCGGGACGCAACCGCTGCGGGCGCCTACGGCACGCTCCGGCTTGTGGCCGAACAGGCCGACGGCGGCATCTACGGCGTCATCGCCCACCCTGGTCAGGTCCAGCGATACACGTTCTCGCTGACCGAAGCGAAGCGCCTCTTCTTCGACAATCTGATGGAGAGCGACATGCGGTGGTCCCTCGCCGGACCGCTGGGCGCCATCGTGAACGGCGCCGACATCCGTTTCTCCGACAGCTTCAACGGCTTCACGCTGCTGGACCTGCCGGTGGGGGACTACACCCTGGCGGTCGACGCACCCGGCGAGGGCGTCGGGTCGTTCGGGTTCCGCCTGCTCGACTACGTCGCGGACGCGATCGAGTTCGCACCCGGGGCCGTGGTCGCCGGCACGCTCCGGCCCGGCGCCGAGACCGACGTCCACCGCTTCACCGCCACCGCCGGCCAGCGCTTCTACTTCGACGGCCGCGGCGCGAGCGACAACGACACCGCGTGGCGACTCATCGATCCGTTCGGGCGGGTCGTCTTCACGCGCAACATCAACGACGACAACGGTGTCACGACGCTCGGCTTCTCCGGCGAGTACACGATCGCCGTCGAGGGGCGCTGGTACAATACGGGCCAGAACAGCTACAGCTTCCAGTTGCGGCCTGTCACGGATGACCTCCTGGCCATCGATCTCGCGGCCGGTACGCCGCCGGGGGCGGGCTGGACCCCGGGCGCGTCGGGCGGTTCGGCCGTGTCGATGTCCGGCTGGGATCGCATCGAGGTCCCCGACGGCGCCGCGACCGACCACGCCGGAAACCTCACGCTGGAAGCCGTGTTCCGGGTGGATGCGTTCGGCAACACCTGGACCCCGATCGTCTACAAGGGCGGCGGTGGCAGCGGCGGCGATCGCAACTATTCGCTGTGGGTCAACGCCTCCGGTCTTCTGTCCTTCGGCACCAGCAACGAGTACCTCGAGCTGCCGGCCGGAACGATCGAGTTGGGTGAGTGGAACCGCGTCACCGGGGTTGTCGATCGGCTCAACGGGCAGATGCGGCTCTACGTCGATGGGGTGGAGCGCGGTGCACGCACCGTGAGCCGGACATCGCCGCCGCTCACCAACCTGCCTCTCTGGATCGGCAGCAATCCCGAGGACTTCGGGGACCACTTCGGCCTCATCGGTGCCGTCGACGAGGTGCGCCTCTGGAACGTCGTGCGCACGGCGGACCAGATCGCGGAAGCCGTGACCACACCGCTCCTGGGTGACGAGCCGGGTCTGGTGCTGTGGCTGCCGTTGAACGAAGGCACCGGCACGTCCGTCGCCGACGGCAGCGTCAGCGGACTCACGGGCACGATCCGCGGCATCGATGACGATGCGCCCGGCGCGATCGTCGGTGCGATCGCGATCTCCGGCCAGGTCGACACGTACACCTTCACGCTCGCCGACGCGCGCCGCGTGCTGTTCGACGGCTTGATCGACGCCGATCTCCGCGTGACGCTCACCGGCCCGCAGGGGACCGTGCTGTCTAGCCTCGATATCCGGTTCGCGGACAGCTTCAACGGGCACACGCCGCTCGATCTCGTCGCCGGCGACTACACCCTCAATGTGTTCGCCTCGGGCGCCACCACCGGGCGCTACGCCTTCCGGCTGCTCGATACGGCCTCGGCGACTTCGATCACACCGGGGACGCCTGTCGACGGCGTGCTGCTGCCGGGCCAGGAGACCATGCTCTACGCGCTCGACGCGATCGCCGGCGACCGCCTGTTCTTCGACGCGCTCGGCGCGAAGGAAGGCGACACCTCGTGGCGACTGATCGATCCGCTCGGGCAGGTCCTGTTCACCACGAACGTCACCAACGACGTCGATGTGAGGACGCTGGGCCTCACCGGCCGCTATCTGATCGCTGTCGAGGGGCGCTGGTATCACCGCGCGCTCAACCCCTTCCGCTTCAACGTCGCGCCTGTCGCGGACGATACGGCAGCGATGGTGCTCGACGCCTTGACGACCGGGACCATCGCCTCGCCCGGCCAGGTCGACCGGTTCACCTTCTCGGTCGCCGAGCGCACGCGCGTCGTGCTCGACTCCCAGACCGATCGCAACTTCTTCTGGAGCCTCGCCGGACCCATCGGCACGGTCGTGTCCGGCCGCACGCTGCAGAACAGCGACTCCGCCGATTTCGGCAGCACCAACCCCGTGCTCGATCTGCTCCCCGGGGATTACACCCTCGCGATCGACGCTGGCGGCGACGGCACCGGTGACTATCGGTTCACGCTGCGCAACCTCGCGTCGGCGACGCTGGTCACGCCCGGCATCGCGGTCACAGGCGCGCTCGACCCGGCGAACGAGACCGATCTCTACCGGATCGACGCCAATGCCGGCGACGTCTTCAATTTCGACAGCCAGTCGCTCGTCAACAGCGACGCCTACTGGCGGCTGATCGATCCGCTCGGCGGGCAGATCTTCTTCGCGGGCATGGGCAGCGACCTCTCGGCCGTCCGGCTGCCGATCGCCGGCGCGTACACCCTGATGCTGGAAGGCCGGCGCTACTACACCACCGGCACGAATGCCTACGGTTTCGCCGTCCAGTTCGTCGGCAACACGCCCTCCACCCCTTCCGGGGATCCGATCGCGCTCGATACGCTGATCGCCGGGGCCATCTCCGCCAACGGTGAGGTGGACAGCTACCTGCTCACGCTCCCCACCGACAAGCGCGTCCTGGTCGATTCGCTCACCGACACGTCGATCCAGTGGTCGCTCTCCGGCGACCGCGGCGTCATCGTCGACCGCACGAGCCTGCAAAGCACCGACAGCTGGGACGGCCGGTACGTCCTCGATCTGATCGCGGGCACCTACCAGCTCAGGTTGCAGGGTCCGGTCGGCAGCTACTCGCTGCGTCTGCGCGACTTCTCGAACGCCGCGCTGATCACCCCCGGTACCCCGGTGACGGGCGACCTGAGCCCCGGGAACGAGGTCGACCTCTATCGCTTCGCCGCCACCGCCGGCGAGAGCGTCTACCTCGACATGCAGTCGATGGCCAACGGCGATGGCCCGTGGCGTCTCTACGATCCCTTCGGACGACTCGTCCGCGAAGCGGGGCTCGGCTCCGACATGGAACGGATGCGGCTCGGGTTCACGGGCGACTACACGATCGCCCTCGAGGGGCGCCGCTACGCCACCGCCGCGAACCCGTACCGTTTCAACGTCCAGCGGATCACGGACGACTCCCAGGCCATCGAGGTCGGGCAGCGCGTCGACGGCGCGATCGATCACGCGGGGCAGGTGGACAGCTACACGTTCACCCTCGCCGACGCGAAGCAGCTCTACTTCGATTCGTTCACCAACACCGACATCCACTGGACCCTCGCCGGCAGCGCCGGGACACTGGTGTCGCAGCGATCTCTGGCGAGCAGCGACGCCTGGGATGGTCTCTCCCTTCTCACGCTCGGCGCCGGCGACTACACCCTCACCTTCGACGGCCCGAACGACCGCACAGGTGCCTACGGCTTCCGTCTGGTCGATCTCGCGACCGCCACCGCCTTCTCGCCCGGCTCGCCCGTCGCGGGCGTGCTCGACCCCGCCAACAGCACCGCCTTCCACAAGTTCGAGGCGCGCGCGGGCGACGTGTTCTATTTCGACATGCAGGCGATCGCCAACGGCGACGGGCCGTGGCGGCTGCTCGATCCGTTCGGTCGCGTGGTCTGGGAGCAGGGCTTGTCGTCGGATCGCGATCGCACCGCACTGGCGTTCGACGGGACCTACACGCTGCTGCTGGAGGGCCGCCGTCACGCCACCGGCACCAACGCCTACCGCTTCAACGTCGTGCCCGTCACGGACGACCTGGCAGCAATGACGCTGAACGAACGCGTCGACGGGGCGATCGCGATGGCGGGGCAGGTGGACCGCTACACGTTCACGGTGGCAGCGCCGACGCGGGTGTCGGTGGACAGCCTCGTCTCGAACGATTTCCGCTGGTCGCTCGCCGGGCCGCTCGGCACCGTCGTGTCGGATCGCTCGTTCCAGTCGACCGATGGGTGGGACGGCAACTCGGTGCTCGATCTCGTGGCGGGCACCTACACGTTCACGGTCGATGCGTCGGGTGCGCAGACCGGCACCTACGCCTTCCGCGTGCTCGATTTCGCTGCCGCTCCCGTGCTGACACCGGGCGCCATCGTGCGCGGCCAGCTCGACCCCGGCAACGAGACCGACCTGTACCGCTTCGCGGTCGAGGCCGGCGAGCAGTACTACTTCGACATGCAGTCCGTCTCGACCTCCGACGCCCCCTGGCGCCTCTACGACCCGCTCGGCCGCCTCGTCTTCGAGAATTCGTTCGGCACCGATGCCGACCTCCGGACCCTCGGCGTGACGGGCGACTACGTGCTCTCGCTGGAGGGGCGGCGGCACTACGGCAGCAGCGTCATTGCCTATCAGTTCGCGGTCTGGCCGGCGACCACCTCGGCGCCCATCGATCTCGGGAACCTCGAGGCGAGGCCCGGTCCCGATCTGCGGATCACGGACATGGAAGCCGTCTCGGCGGCAGGCCCGATCTCCTCGGGCGCCGGCGTCGAGGTGCGATGGACCACCACCAACGCGGGCAACCGCGACGTCACTGCCGACTTCCGCGAGCGCGTGCTCGTGCGACGGGTCGCCACCGGCGAGATCGTCGCCAACGTGCTCGCCCCGTTCGATCTCGCCGCTTCGGGTGGCGTGCTGGCGCCGGGTGCGTCGCGCACACGCAGTGCAACGGTACAGCTCCCCGACGGGCCCAGCGGCGCCGGGGAACTGGACTTCATCGTCACCACCGATGTCGACAACGCCGTCGCCGAAGAGAACCCGGCGCGTGATGCCGAGGCGAACAACGCGTCGACGCTCCGCGCGACCTCCATCCTCGCGACGTATCCCGATCTCGTCGCGACGGGTCTCACGATGGATCCGCCCGGCAGTTGGGCACCGGGCCAGACCGTCAACCTGAATTGGAACGTCGGCAACCTCGGTGCCCGGACGCCCGATCGCGATTGGCGCGAGGCGGTGCAGGTGCGGAACGTCTCCACGGGCGAGACGCTGTACTCGCAAGTCTTCGATCGCAGCATCGCCTCCGACGGTGCCATTGCGTCCGGCGCCGAGGTCGCGCGCTCGGCATCGTTCGTCTGGGCCGCGGGGCAGGCGGGCGAAGGCCTCATCGAGTTCGTGGTGAGCGTCGACAGCAGCAACGTGCTCTTCGAGATCTCGTCCGGTGCCTCCGGCGAGGGCAACAACGTCGCCACGCTCCGCACGGCGTCTGCGCCCGATCTCCAGGTGCAGGGCCTGCGCATCGAGAATGCGTCGGTCTTCTCGGGCGACACCGTCGTCGTGCGCTGGAACGACCTCAATGCCGGGACCCGCCCCGTCGCGGCGAGCTGGAGCGATCGCGTGGTCGTCACCAACCAGCGCACGGGCGAGACGCTGTTCAACACGCTGGTGCTGCACGACTCGAACGCCAACGCGGAAGGCAGTCTCGCGGCGGGCGCGAGCCATGCGCGTGTGTTTTCGTTCCGGCTGCCCGATGGCCTGCGCGGCGCGGGCGCCATCCGGGTGTCCGTCACCGCCGATGCAGGTGGTGGCGGTGCCGCGCGCGAGGTCCTCGAAGCCAACGCCGCGGGCAACGCGGAATCGAACAACGGCGCCACGGTGGACTTCACCGCGCAGGTCCGCACCTACGCCGATCTCGGCGCCGTCATCACCACCGGTCCGTCCAGCGGACGCGGCGGGGAGAGCACGACCATCGCGTGGCGCGTCACGAACCTGGGTCCGGTAACAGCCACGGGCACCTGGATCGACGAGATCGTGCTCTCGCGCGACGCCGTGTTCGGTAATGCCGACGACCAGATCGTCGCCACCCGCGTGCGCGATGGCGGCCTCGGCGCGGGCGCGGCGTACGACCAGAGCGCCACCTTCACGCTCCCGCTGCAGTTCGACGGCACGCTGCAGGCTTTCGTCCGCACCGATCGCGGCAGCGTCGTGATCGAACCCGACACGCGCACCAACAACATCTCCGCATCCGTCGAGATCTCGTTGACCGCGCCATTCGCAGATCTCGGTGTCGAGGCCGTCGTCGCACCGACGGCCGCCAGCTCCGGTGGGCGGGTCGACGTGCTCTGGCGCGTGCGCAACGCCGGTGACAGCAGCACCGGGGCCGGTCCGTGGGTCGACCGCGTCTACCTGTCCCTCGACGACGCGTTCGATGTCGGCGACGTCCTGATCGGCGAGGCGCTGCGCAGCGGCAACGTGGCGCCGGGCCAGACTTACACCGGCACCGCGGCCGTCACGCTCCCCGAGGGCATCGCCGGCAGCTATCGCATCCTCGTCCGCGCGGATGCGGGCGGCGCGGTGTTCGAGAAGGGCCGCACGGCCGACAACACCGGGGCGAGCCTGGACCCCATCGCGGTCTCGCTGTCCCCCGCGCCCGATCTGCGCGTCGTCAGCGTCGTGGCACCGGCGCAGGGATTGCCGCTGCAGTCCGTGGCCGTGCAGTGGGAGGTGACCAACGCCGGCGAGGCCGAGGCGCGCGGTCCATGGGTCGACCGCGTCTACTTTTCCACCGATGGGACGCTGACCGGCGCGATCCAGATCGGCCAGGTCACGCGTACCGCCTCGCTGGCGGTGGGCGCGAGCTATGTCGGCACCGCGAACGTCGCGCTGCCCGACAGCATCGACGGCAGCTTCCGCATACTCGTGCGCACCGACGCCGCGGAACAGGTGTTCGAGCAAGGGCGCGACGCCGACAACACGTCCATGCCGGGTGCAGCCCTGGAAGTCATCCATCCGGATCTGGTTGTCGCTGCCATCACGGCGCCGGCGGATGCCGCCTCCGGCGACACGGTGCTGGTGCAGTGGACCGTGCGCAACGCCGGCACCGCGTCCGCGGTCGGACCGTGGACCGACCGGATCTATCTGTCCCGCGATGCCGTCGTGGATGCCTCCGACCGCGTACTCGGAAGCCGTGTCCGCACAGACGGGCTCGGCGCGCTGGCGCAGTACGAGGCCGCGCTCGACGTCGTTGTGCCCGTCGATGTCTCCGGGGACTGGTTCGTCCTCGTCGCCACCGATGCGGACAACGCCGTGCGGGAGCGCGCCGGCGAGGGCAACAACACCGCCACGGACGCCATCACGGTGGGCCTGTCGCCGTACGCCGATCTCGCGGTGTCGGACGTCGTCGCGCCGGCCCTCACCATCGACGATCCGGCGCGCGTCACGATCGGCTGGACCGTGACCAACCACGGCACGGGCGCTGGTCGCACCTCGAACTGGATCGACACCGTCGTCGCGTCCCGCAACAGCGTGGCGGGTGACGGTGACGACATCGTCCTCGCGAGCTTCGCGCACAGCGGCGCGCTCGCCGTGGGCGCCACGTACACGCGCTCGGAATCCATCTTCCTCCCGCCGACCTTCACCGGGCGCTACACGCTCTTCGTGCGGACTGACGCCGGTCAGGTCGTCTTCGAGAACGGGCTGGAGGCGAACAATGCCGCGGCGGCGCCCGACGCCTTCGACGTCATGACCATGCCGTACGCGGACCTCGTGGTCACCGATCTCACGGCGCCGGCCGCCGCGGAGTCGGGCCGCAGGATGCGCGTGCAATGGACGGTGGCGAACCAGGGCATCGGCCCCACCAACACGGCGGCGTGGGCCGACCGGGTCACGCTCACGCGCAATCCCGACGGCACCGGTGTCGTCGCCACGGCCGTGGTGGACCACATCGGCGTGATCGCCTCGGGCGGCACCTACGTCCGGGCCCTCGACCTCACGGTGCCCGAGGGGCTGTCCGGAACGTTCTACGTGCGCGTGCAATCCGGCGGTCCGTTCGAGTTCATCTACACGGACAACAACGATCGCGTCTCGGGGCCGGTGGAGATCGCGCTCGCGCCCAGCGCGGACCTCGTGGCCACGAACATCGTGGCGCCGGCCGATGCCACCGAGGGCGCCACGATCGAGATCACGTGGACCGTCCGCAACGAGGGGGCTGCCACCGCCCGCGGCGGCTGGACCGACACGGTCACCCTCCGGAAGCCCGGCGACCCCGCGGCCGCTGGCGTCGCGCTGGGTTCCTTCACGTACGACGCCGATCTGGGCGCGGGCCTGTCGTACACGCGCACCGAACGTTTCCGACTGCCGTCGAAGATCGAGGGTGCCTGGCAGGTGAACGTGGTCACCAACGCGAACCGGGCGGTATACGAACATGCCGTTGCGTCGACCAACAACGCGCTGGCCGACGACGCGGTGATGCTGCTTTCGTTGAACGCGCGGCCCGACCTCCAGGTCGAGACCATCGTCGCGCCCGACCGCGTCCAGGCCGGCGCCACCGCGGCCGTGAGCTTCGTGATCGCGAACCGCGGCACCGTGTCCACCGCGGGCCGGTGGAAGGACAACGTCTACCTGTCGCTCGACGACAAGCCGGGTGGCGACGACATCCTCGTGGCGAGCCTCGACAACGGCGCGGCATTGAACCCCGGCGAGTCGTATCGCAGCGAGACCACGTCCATCGTGATCCCCGAGCGCTTCCGCGGGCAGGGACACTTCATCGTGATCGCCGACGCCAGCGGCAGCGTCGACGAGTACCCGCAGCAGAACGAGACCAACAACACGATCTCGAAGAGCGTCTTCGTCGAGCCGCTGCCCCTGTCGGATCTCGTCGTGAGCAACGTCGTGGCGCCCAGCCAGGGGATCTACGGTGGCGAGGTCGAGGTGCGCTTCAAGGTCTCGAACCTGGGGTCCGCACCCACCAACACCACGAACTGGACCGACACGCTCTGGCTCACGCGCGATCGCACGCGCCCGAACCCCGGCGGCAACGGCGGCATCCTGCTCGGCTCGATCGCCCATGTGGGACGCTTGGCGGTGGGCGAGAACTACGAGGTCACGATGAAGGTGCGCATCCCCGCGCAGATCGAGTCGGGGACGTACTACCTCACGCCCTGGAGCGACGCCTACGACGCGGTGTACGAGGATCTCCTCGCCACCAACCTGAACCCCGACGATCCGAACGAGTTCGACAACAACAACTACAAGGCGCGCGAGATCGACATCATCGGCACGCCCGTGCCGCCGCTGCCCGATCTCCAGGTGGTGCGGGTCGTCACCGATCTCACCGGATCAGCGAACGCGCCGTTCACGGTGAGCTGGACCGTGCGCAACACCGGTGAAGGCGATGCCGGCAACAACTGGATCGACTCCGTCTACCTGCACGACAAGCCCACGCTGGACGCTCCCGGCGGGAAGGTCTGGGAACTCGGGTCGTTCAGCCGCGCGACCACATTGCCGTCGCTGGGCGAGTACACGATGACCCGGTCGTTCGATCTGACCCCGTCGGCCACCGACTGGTACGTCACGGTCTTCACCGACACCGCGTTCCTGCCGAGTCAGCCGGAGACCAACGAGACGAACAACGGGCGCACCGTCACCACCGAAGTGGCGACGCCACCGGCGGATCTGCGGGTCGTGTCGATCGAGGCGTTGCCCGAGAACTACTCCGGCGAGAAGACGACCATCCGGTGGACGGTCGAGAACGCCGGCGGCGCCGTCTGGGACGGCACGCGCCTGTGGAGCGACCAGGTGTGGATCTCCGCGGACCCGACGTTCATCGGGTCCCGAGCTGTTTCGCTCGGTGCGTTCGTCCGTTCGAACGAAGGCGGACTCGCTGCGGGAGGGCGCTACACGACGACCGCCGAGGTGACGATCCCGAAGGGGTTCGGCGGCGAGTACTTCCTGTACGTGTTCCCGGATTACAGCGGCATCGGCGGCTTCGACGGCCAGGAGCCGCAGGCCGGGCGGAACTGGGAGGCGCGCGCGTTCTACGGCACGCACGTCTGGGAGGGCGACAACGGCAACAACCTCGCCCGCGGCGAGATCGGCGTCATCTATCGCGAACCCGATCTGCAGGTGACCGCGCTGGTCCTTCCCGAAGGGCCACTCGCTTCCGGTCAGCGCGTGGAGGCGAGCTTCACCGTCACCAACGTCGGCACCCGGGCGACGCGCGAGCTGGGCTGGGTCGACCGCGTGTATCTGTCGCGCGACCCGTCGCTGGACGAGAACGACCTCGAGATCGGGGAGTACCTCCGGCTGTCGGCGCCCCTGGGCATCGGCGAGAGCTACACGCGGAACGCCGCGTTCACGCTCCCGGACGGCGCCGAGGGGCGCTTCCACCTGATCGCGTTCACCGATTCCAACGTCCGCGGGGTCTCGCCTGGCGGTGCGGCGATTCCCACCGACGTCGGCAGGGTGCGCCTCGTGAGCGACGCCGTCGCGGAGTTCCTGGACGAGGGGAACAACACGACGGTCATCGCGCTGGATGTGGTGCTGAGTCCCGCGCCGGACCTCCGCGTGACCACGATCGACGTGCCCGAGCGTCTCCTGCGCGGCGAGAAGCTGGCGTTGTCCTACACCGTCACCAACACCGGCGGTGCCGCGGTGCCGGCGGTGCAGGGGACCTGGACCGATCGCATCTACCTGTCCGCGGATCCGTTCCTGGACACGCGGGCCGACCGGTTCCTGCACGAAGTCCGGCACACGGGCGGGCTGGCGGCCGATGGTTCCTACACGGTCGCGCGCGCGCTCGATCTCCCGCGCGATCTCCTGGGCGCCTACTACGTCTTCGTCCTGACCGACGTGCCCGGCGATGTCAGCGCGGACCCGTCGAGGCGCGGCGCCGTGTACGAGGGCGCGGGCGATCGCAACAATTCGACGCCGTCGGCCGATCCGGTGCTGATCGATCTGCCGCCGCCGGCGGACCTGCAGGTGCAGACCATCGTCGTGCCGGCCGCGGCCACGTCGGGCGAAACGGTGACCATCCAGTTCACCGTGAAGAACGCGGCCGCCTCCCAGGCGAGCGGCAGCTGGGCCGATGCCGTCTACCTGTCCGACGACGCCGAGTGGGATCTCTCCGACCGGCTGCTCGGCCGGGCGAGTTTCTCGGGGGCGGTGGCGGCGGGCGGCGAGTACGTGGGCACGCTCACGACCACGCTGCCGGCGGCGAAGGACGGCCAGTACCGCGTCCTGGTGCGCACCGACATCTTCAACGACGTGTACGAGGGCGCCGACGAACGCAACAACACGACCGCCGCCCCCGACGCGCTCGACGTCGCGGTGGCCGAGCTGCAGTTGGGCGTGCCGCTGGATGCGACGCTCTCTCCCGGCCAGTCGAAGCTCTATCGCGTGGTGGTCGGGGCCAACGAGACGCTGCGGGTGCGCCTCGATTCCTCGGAGCCTGCCTCCGCGAACGAGCTGTACGTGCGCTACGAGGATCTCCCGAGCGGCTTCGCGTTCGACGCGTCGTCCGAGGATCCGCTGGCGGCGGATCAGACCGCCCTCGTGCCGACCACGAAGGTGGGCGTGTACTACGTCCTGGTGCAGGGCCGTTCGAGCCCGCGCAGCAACGTGCCCGTGAAGCTGGTCGCGGAGGTGCTGCCGTTCCAGGTCACGGACGTCAGCCGGGATCAGGGCGGCGACAGCCGCTGGGTCACGATGACGGTCCGCGGCGCGGGGTTCAAACCCGATGCCCTGCTGAAGCTGGTGCGCCCCGGCATCGCCGAGTTCGAGCCCGCGCGCTACGAAGTGATCGATGCCACGACCATCATCGCGACCTTCGATTTCCGGAACGCGCCCCGCGGCCTGTACGACGTGAAGGTCATCAATCCGGACGGCGCGGAGGCGATCCTCCCGTACCGCTATCTGGTGGAGCGCGCGCTGGAACCCGACGTCACGATCGGGCTCGGCGGACCGCGCGTCGTGCCCGCCGGCCAGAACGGTCTGTACGGCATCTCGCTGCAGAGCCTGACGAACGTCGACACGCCCTACGTGTACTTCGAGTTCGGCGCGCCCGAGATCGGCAACAACGGGCAGATCTTCGGATTGCCCTTCCTGACGTTCAACTCGAACGTGCGCGGCGCCCCCGATGACCAGCGCACCGATGTGCCCTGGGTGAGCCTCGACTCCGAGATGAACACGGACGGGCTGATGAACGCAGGCGGCTACGCCTTCGACGTGACCGCCGGCGGCTACGTGGGCATGAGCTTCAACGTGCTCACCTATCCCGGTCTCGCCGAGATCGCCGCGCGCGACTTCGAGGCGTTCAAGCGCGCCGTCTACGACGCGCGTCCGTCGTGGGAGGAGGAGGGGAAGTACGACACGCTCGACCAGCTCGATGACCTGCTGCAGCGGATCTTCACCGACCCGGAGCAGGAGATCCTCGACGACTGCGATCCGCTCTACATCCCGTTCCGCTTCAATGTGTACGCCACCGCCACGCCCATGACGCGCGCGGAGTTCGTGCAACGGCAGAGCGACGACGCGGCCCGGCTGCGCGCGGCCATCCTCGCCGACGGCAGCGCCAACGCGGCGCTGGTGAATCTCGCCGCCGATCCCGACACCTGGCGGCTGGCGTATCTCGCCGCCCTGGAGGAGAGCGGGCTGCTGCGCCCCGAGGACGAGGCGCCACCGATCCGTCTCGACCCGAAGGTCATGAGCACGCTGGCCGTGCTCTCCACAGGCGTGCTCGTGGGTCCCGCGGGGTCCCAGGTGCTGAGTCCGTCCAGCCTCGCCGAGTTCTTCGACCTCGTGCACCGTTGGTACGGCGACACGCCGGAGCAGATGGCGCCGATCGAGTTCTACGACACCCGTGAGTCCGACGAGTGTCCGCCCTACGACATCCCAGTGCCGGCCCTGCCGCTGTTCGAGAACCACGACCTCGGCCTGTCCCACGAGACCTACTTCCAGACCTTCAACGTGTTCTCGCCGTGGCTGGGCTTCACGCCCACCGGCGCGCTGCCCGACTTCGCCTCCGTCGCCGCCTCCGGCGAGATCGAGGCACTCGATCTCCAGGCCTTGTTCGCGTCCGCCGCGTCCGACACGTCGGCGGCCACGATGACCGGCCCCGAAGGCGTCGGGCTCGCCGGCTACGTGCCCGCGAACACCGCGCTGCCGTACACGGTGCGTTTCCAGAATCCGTCGGAGGCCACGACCGTCGCCAACGAGGTGCGGATCGTCACGACGCTGGACGACTCCGTGAACGTCCGCTCCTTCCGGTTGGGCGATCTGAAGATCGGCGACGTGAACATCCGCATGCCCGCGGATCGCGCCGCCTTCCAGGGCGACTTCAACTTCACGCAATCGAAGGGCTACGTGCTTCGCGTGAGCGCAGGCATCGACATCGCTACGCGCACCGCGAGCTGGGTCCTCCAGGCCATCGATCCCGAGACGGGCGAGGTGCTCTCCGACGCCACCCGCGGTCTGCTGCCGCCCAACACGGCGGCCGGGCTGGGCGCGGGATTCATCTCGTACACGGTCCAGGCCGCGTTCGATGGAGCGACCGGCGCGGACATCGTCGCCAGCGCGCGGGTGATCCTCGACACGCAGGCGCCCTTCGACACGAACGAGACCTTCCACACGCTGGACGGCGGGGCGCCGGTCACCACGACGACGGCAACCCGCATCGGCACCGAGGGCGCCGACTTCGACGTGCGCTGGAGCGCTGTCGAGGAGCCCGGCGGGTCCGGAGTCAAGCACACCACGGTCTACGTGTCCGAGGATGGCGGCGACTGGAAGATCTGGCTGCGGCAGACGGATACGACCTCGGGCGTGTTCCAGGGCACGGCCGGGCGCAGCTACGAGTTCCTCGCGCTGTCCACCGACGAAGCCGGCAATCGCGAGCGCCCGCCCGCCGGTGCCACGGCGCCCGACGATGGTTCGCGTGCGAACGTGGGCGGCGCGCCGACGGTCGGAAGCACCACCCGCGATGTGGGGCAGCCGCCGCTGCCCACCACCGTGCCTTCGACGAACGTATTGTTCACGCAGGCCGAGCTGGGCATTCCTTCGACGCCGCCCGACCAGCCCTCGCAGTTCACCCAGGTGCTCGCACCGTTCGTCGGCGCGCAGTTCGGCACCGGCATCGCGCAGAGCCATGCGCGCATCGGACCGCTCGCACTTCTGACCGAACCCGGCGGCACGTTCGTCGCGAGCGGCGGTGCCAATCGCGGTTCGCTGTATCGCTTCGCCCAGGATGGCGGACGCGTGCTGAATGCCTTCGCGACGCTCGCGGAGCCGGTGTTCGATCTCGCCTATGACCGCAACGGCCAGCTCTGGGCCACCAGCGGCGGCGGACAGCTCCTTCTACTCGACGCCACGACCGGTGCGGTGCTCGAACGCTTCGGCGACAGCATCACGCAGTCGCTCGCGCTGCGCACCGGCACCGACGACATCTACGTGTCGTCCGGCGACGGCATCGAGATCTTCGACACCGTCAAGCGCACCTTCCGGCACTTCAGCGACCTGCGCGTCGATGACCTCGCGGTGGACGACGCAGGGGTGCTCTGGGCCACCACGTGGCCCGCGCGCGGCACGGTGGTGAAATTCGACAACCGCGGCCGCGCCCAGGCGATGGCCGCGTTCGATGCGGAGATCGACTCCCTCGCGTTCGGCCGTGCCGGCACGCAGCTGGAAGGCCTGCTGTTCGTCTCGGCCAAGGCGCGCCCCGGCGACGCGGCCGGTGCCGGCCTGTTCATGATCGACACGGTCACGCTGCGGCGCGTCGTGCTCGCGACCGGAGGCCCCGGCGCCGAGCAGCTCGTCGCCACGGGCGACGGCCGCCTGCTGGTCGCGAACGCGGACCGCATCGACGTGATCGCGCCGTTGGTGGCGCCCAAGGTGGTCAGGACGAACCCGCCCGACCAGCTGATCGTGCCGCTGCCGCTGGGCGAGATCTCCGTGACCTTCGACCAGGCGATGCGGGTCGGCGACGCCACCGATCCGTCGTCCGTGCTGAACCGGAACAACTACGTGGTGAAGCGCGGGGCGACGGAGGTGGAGATCGCCCGCATCCGCTACGACGCCGCCGCGAAGACCGTCTTCCTCGGCTTCGACGGGTTCGAGGCGGGCGAGTACACGCTGGACGTGAGCACCCATCTGCGCAGCCGTCCCGGCCTGGCCATGAACGAGGCGTACCACACGAGCTTCGTCGCCGTGCAGGACTTCTCGACGATCGTGCGCATCGACTTCGAGGCAACGCGCTCGGACCGGGCCACCGGCACGGTCTCGTACGACGTGCGCGTCACCAACATCGCCGACTACGACGTCCGCACGCCGCTGATGCTGGCGCTCGACCCCGCCCGGTACTTCGCCGGCCGGCCCGAGGGCGCCGTGCAGGACCCCGACTCGAAGCTCTGGCTGATCGACATCGGCGCAGGGCTCGCGGGCGGCGCGCTGCGCCCCGGCGAGTCCACCATCGTGCGCACGGTCGTCATCGACAATCCGGTGCAGCAACGGGCCGACATGGGCCATTCGCTGTTCGCGTTGCCATACCCGAATTCCGTTCCGGTGTTCGACTCCACGCCCGTGCTGGCGGCTGCCATCGGCGAGCCCTATCGCTACGCGGCGGTCGCCTCCGATCCGGACGGCGTCGCGATCTCCTACGTGCTGCTGAGCGGGCCGGAAGGCATGACCGTGGATGTCGCGACCGGTGTCGTGACCTGGACCCCGGTGCCCGGTACGGACGTCATGGTGGACGTCGTGCTGCGGGCCTACGACACGCGCGGTGGATTCGCGACGCAGGCCTTCCCGGTGGCCGTGGCCGGGGGCAATCACGCGCCTGGCTTCAGCGGGCTGCTGGACGCCTTCGACCTGACCGAAGGGCGGACCTTCCGACTCACGCTCCCGGTGTCCGATGCGGATGGCGATCCGCTTGCGGTGTTCGTGGAGGGTCTGCCGCCCGGGGCGCGTTTCGATCTCGACACGCGGACCTTCGAATGGACGCCGGGCTACGTGCAGGCGGGCATCTATCGCGACGTGCGGTTCGTGGCGTCCGACGGTCTGCAGACCGTCGCGCACACCGTCACGTTGACGGTCCGGCCGGCCAACGCCGCGCCGATCGTGCGAGGGATTCCGGAGCGCTCGGTGCGCGAGGGCGATCCGATCATCGTCCGCTTCTCGGCCGACGATCCCGACGGCGACGCCTTCACGTTCTCGTCGCCGCTGCTGCCGGCGGGTGCCACGCTCGACCCGGTCACCGGGGTGTTCCAGTGGACGCCGGCGTTCACGCAGGCCGGGCGCCACGTCATCCCGATCCGCGCGCACGATGGCCAGATCTCCGGGGAGACCTCGTTCACCCTCGAGGTCACCAATGTCAACGCGGCTCCGGTCTTCGACCGGTTCGACGGCTTCTCGACGTTCGAGGGTCAGCCCATCGCGTTGCGCGCTTTTGCGTTCGATCCGGACAATCCGTGGTTCATCCCCCAGGATCGCTCGGGCGACCTGATCCACCCCCTGGAGGGTTCCGATCCGTCCGTGACAGTCACGGCGCAGGGGCTGCCCGAAGGGGCGGTGTTCGATGCCGACACGCTGATGCTCACGTGGACGCCAGGCTTCACCCAGGCGGGCACATACGTAGTGCGCTTCACCGCGGTGGACGACGGCAACGGCACGGGTGTCCCGCTGACGGACACGACGGAAGTGCCGATCACCGTCGTGAACGCCAACCGTCCGCCGGAGCTTCCGGCGCTCGGCAACGTCTCGGTCGCGAAGGGGCAGGTGCTCGACGTCCCGATAGTCGCGACCGACCCCGACGGCAACGCGCTCACCTATGCCATCGCCAACCTCCCGCGATTCGCCACGCTGGTCGCGAACGCCGATGGTTCGGCCACGCTGCGTCTCGCGCCAGCCGACCAGGATCGCGGCGACACGGTGGTCACGCTGACCGTCACCGACGATGGCGACGGTGGCGGCGCGAAGGTGCGCCAGTCGGTGTCGCGGACCTTCGTCATCTCGTCGGAGTCGCCGGCCGAACCGCCCGTGCTCGATGCGCTCGGCGACAAGGTCGCGCTCGTCGGCGAGACGCTGCGCTTCACGGTGCGCGCTGCCGACCTCGACGAGGACACGCTCGTCTTCTCAGCTGCCGGTCTGCCCGCTGGCGCGACGCTCGTGCCCGGCGTGAGCTACGGCACGGCGGTGTTCGAGTGGACGCCGACGGCCGCGGACCGCGGCACGCGCACGGTGACGTTCCGCGTGGTCGACGACGGCAACGACGGCCGCGGCAGCATCGGCGCGGACGAGGAGACGATCGCCATCGCGGTCCGCGACACGAACAGTGCGCCGCTCCTGCTGCCCACGGGCGATCTGTCGGTCCAGGAAGGCGCCAGCCTCGAATTCGCGCTGCGCGCCATCGATGCCGACGGCGATCCGCTCACCTACCGCGCGTCGATCCTGCCGCCCGGGGCCGTCCTCGATGCCCGCACCGGGGTGCTCACGTGGACGCCGAACCTGTTCCAGTCGGGTCGGTACGAAGTCACGGTGACCGCCAGCGACGGCGCGGCAACCTCCAGCGACACCTTCGCGATCCAGGTCCGACAGACGAACCAGGCGCCGCTGCTCGCCGGCATTCCGCCGCTGGGCGGGCAGGAGCAGCGGATCGTCAGCTTCTCGCTGGTGGGCACCGATCCCGACGGCGACGCGCTCGCCTATCGCGCGCTCACGCCGCTGCCGCGCGGCAGCTTCTTCGACGGCTCCACCGGCCGTTTCGAGTGGATTCCCGACCACGACCAGGCCGGCGCCTACGTGCTGCGTTTCGATGCCCGGGACGCGAGCGGTGCCACGGACACGCTGGACGTCGCGCTCAACATCGCCGACGTGAACCGTGCGCCCGTCATCTCGCTGGCCAATCGCGCCGTGCTGCTGGGCGAGCTGCTCGCCTTCACCATCGGCGGGGCGGATGCGGATACCGGCGAGACGCTGCGGTTCTCGGCCGACGGTCTTCCCGAGGGCGCGACCCTCGATGCCGTCACCGGGGAGTTCCGCTGGACGCCCGGTGCCGGCCAGGCCGGCGATCATCTGGTGCGCGTGCGCCTGACCGATGGCAAGACGACCACCGTCGAGGGGCTCGTGGTGCGCGCCCTGGCGACGCCGGCGCTGCCGGACGTTGCCATCGAGCTGACACCGAGCTTCCCCGCGGTGCCGGGTCAGCTCGTCACGCTGAGCGTGCTGGCCGATGCGTTCTCGGGCATCGCCTCGAGGTCGCTCACCATCGACGGTGTGGCCGTGGCGCTCGACGCCCAGGGGCGCGCCTTCTTCACGCCCACAGCCACCGGCCTCGTGGCGCTCACGGCAACCGCGACGGATCGGGACGGCTTCACCCGCACCATCGAGAAGACGCTCCGCGTGCGCGATCCGGCCGACACCGATGCGCCCATGGTCCTGCTCGACCCGTCGCTGGGCGGGCGCCGGGTGGAGGGCGCGATCGCGATCATCGGCTCCATCGGCGACGTCAACCTCGAGGCCTGGCGCCTGGAGATCGCCCGCTTCGGATCGGACGACTTCCGCACCCTCGCCGAGGGGACGGCCACGGTCACCGGCGGCACGCTGGCGACCGTGGACGCCGCGGACTACCAGCTCGGGGTCTGGCGCCTGCGGCTCCGCGCGTCCGACGTCGGTGGCCGTGTCGCCGAAGTGGAGACGGTGCTCGAACTGGCGGGGACGGATCCGTCCGGCTATCGCCGCGCGGAGACTGACTTCACCGCCACGCTGGCCGGCAAGGCGCTGTCGTTCACGCGCCGCTACGACGCCCTCGGCGCCGATCGTCCGGGCAGCTTCGGCCCCGGCTGGCGCCTCGACTGGCGCGACGTGGACTTCGCGACGGACCTGCCCGGCACCGGTCGCGAATCGGTGGGGGCGTACGCGCCGCTCACGCTCGGTACGCGGGCCTACGTCACGGTGCCTGGCGGCGAGCGCCTCGCGTTCACGTTCGCGCCGGAGAAGCACACCGAAGGTGGTGTCACCTGGTACACCGCGCGCTGGATCGTCGATGGCGGCAGTGCCTGGCAACTCGACGCGCCGGACACGAAGCTGCTGCGTTCCGGCGACCGCTTCTACGACTTCGTCTCGACCCAGCCGGCGAATCCCGCCGTCCCGGAAACGCCCTACCGCCTCGTCGGCCCCGACGGCACGACCTACGAGTTCGACGTGGCGATCGGCATCACGGCGATCGTCTTCGCCGACGGCACGCGCCTGCACGTGAGCGACAGCGGTGTCGTCGCGCAGAACGGCGACGCGCTCACTTTCACGCTCGACGGCGCAGGCCGGATCACGCGCGTGGACGTCAACGATGGTCGCGTGTTCACCTTCGAGTTCGACGCCGACGGCGCCCTCGTGTCGGTGCGCAACCTCCAGGCTTCGGAGTCGAGCCGCTACGCCTACGATGCGGACGGCCGGCTGCGGCTGGCCACCGGGCCCGCAGGTGGCGAGGTCATCACGTACGGCCCCGGAAGCGCGACCGTTTCCGCGGTCGATGCCGATCTCGGGCCGGCGGTGCGCCATCTCGCGGCGGAGACCCGCGGGGTGCTCGACGCCGGGGAGACGCAGCTTCACACCTTCGCCGTGCGCGCGAGCGAGATCGCCAGCGCGGCCGGCGGGGCGGTGCTGCTGGGCGTCGTGGTCGATGCGCTGGACCCGACCCTCGTCCCCGCACTGCCCGCGCTCGATGGCCTCGCGCCGGTCGCAGCCGACGTGCAGGGCGGTCGCGCCTTCGCCCTCTATCGCATCACGGACCCCGGTCTGCAGGTGCTCGCCCTGACCGGGGCCGGCAGCGGCCGGTATGCGCTGTCGTTCTTCGTGGCGGGCGACGTCGACCGCAACGGCCGCGTGGACGGGGTCGATGCGGATCTCTTCGCCGCGGCCCGGTCCGCGGGCGCGGCCGGGTACGTCGCCGGCGCCGACTTCGACGCCAACGGCCGCGTGGATGCTGCCGATGCCGCGCTGCTGCGCGCCAACCTCGGCTACGCCCCCAATCTGCCTCCGGTGATCGTGTCGGATGCGTCGGTGCTCACCCACGAGGACCTGACCGTGCGGGTGCCGCTCGCGTCGCGCGTGGTCGACCCCGAAGGCGACGTCCTCTTCTTCGACGTGCTGTCCGCCACGAATGCGACGGCGCGGCTGTCCGGCGACGGGCGTTCCATCCTGGTGTCGCCCGACATCGGTTTCGTCGGCGAGGCCTCGTTCACGATCCGCGTCGACGACGGCTATGGCGCCACCGACACCACCGTGCGCCTCGACGTGAGCGATGCTCCGCTGCTCGCGATGGACTTCGTCGAGCGCCGTCCGACGCTGGCCGTGGGCGAGCGATTCCTGCCGGCGTTCATCGGCCAGTTCGCCGATCAGGCGGATGTCGAACTGCCGCTCTCGTACCTGTCGCTCGAATCGCTGGATCCGTCGGTCGCCCGACTGCTGATCGACGGCCAGCTGGCCGGCGTCCGCGAGGGGTTCGGCACGCTGGTCGCGCGCCGTGGCGACATCCAGGCGGCCACCGCCGTGGTGGTCGGCAATCCCAGTCCGTTCACGCATCTCCAGCTCGCCGCAGGCCTCGGCGTCTTCCCCGAGGCGCTCACGCTGGTGCCGGGGGGCTTCAAGCGCTTCGACGTCGACATCCCCGATGTGCAGGACGTCACGGCGGCCTCCACGGGCACGCGCTACTTCGTGGGCAACCCCGGTGTCGTCGGTGTCGACGCGGACGGCATGGCGGTGGGCGTGGCCACGGGTTCCACCGACGTCACCATCATCCATCACGGGATGGAGCTGGTGGTGCCGATCCGGGTCGATGTGCCGGTCGCGGATCAGGCGGTGCTCGGCGCCCAGGGCGGCGCCATCGCGACGCCCGACGGCGCGGTGTTCACGTTCGGCCCGAACTCGCTGAACGGCGAGCAACTGGTGCGCGTGACGCCGGTGTCGGTGGACGACCTGCCCATCCCGGTGCCCGAGGACTTCAATTTCCTCGCCGGCTACGACCTGCAGTTCGGTGGCGGACCGCTGGAGAATCCCGCCCAGCTCGCCATCCCGGTGCCGGACACGGTGCCGGTGGGCAAGGTGCTGTACCTGTTCCGGTACGGCCATCTGCCGGACGCCAACGGGGATCTGATCCCGGTGTGGTGGCAGGACGAGATCGCCGTGGTCGGCGAGGATCACATCGCCCGCACCAGTTCGCCGCCTTGGAGCGGTGTCGCGCCGGCGGGCCTGTGGATGCTGGGGGATCCCGGCCCCGGGGTCGCGCTGGCGCGCGGCATCATGACCGTCACCTTCCCGCTGGGCGCGATCCCGATCATTGCCGGCCCCGGGATCGGTGGCATCGCCACGGTGTCGCCGCTGATCGCGATCAGCTTCAACATCTCGGAGTTGAAGTTCGTGACCATCCCGCAGCAGGGCCTGCCGGTGGTCACGACGGTGGGCGTGCAGCTGGATCCCACCCGCATCACGACCACCGAGGTGGTGCTCACGCAACCGCCGGAGGCGGCGCCGGACGATCCCGTGCTGCTGGCCGCACGGTTCGAATTCCGCAACGCCGGTGACGTGAAGCCGGTGCTCGTGCTGACCGGGCAGAACCTCAGCGCATCGCCGTCGTCCAGTCTCGCTTCGCGGACGATCGTGCAGTTCCAGCAGCAGGGCAAGACCGTCGAGGCCGTGGCGCTCGGAGCGCCAGTGGGCATCGGCAGCGGGCTCGAGGAGATCACGATCGAGGTGCCGCAATCCGTGATCGCGGGCATCGCCGACATCCGCATCGTGCGGCTGGACCAGGTGCTGGCGCTCGGCGAGTGCTCGGGCATCTACACCACGGTGGAGAACGCGTACACGAGCAACAAGGTGCGCCTCGCGCCCGAGGGGAACTACGTGCTGGCCGCCGCGCGTCTGGCGAACGAGGTGGTCGTCCTCAGCCAGGGCAATCCGTTCGCGGACAATCCGCCGGCCGAGCTGAACCTGGTGGCCCGGATTCCCGTGGGCCGGCTGCCGCGCGACACGACCGTGACGAAGGACCACACCCGCGCCTACGTGACCCTGTCGGGCGCCGCCGTGTCCGTCGTGGACCTCGTGGCCATGCAGGAAGGCGACGCGAAGATCGGCAACGCTCCCAATCCGGGCGACGCGGATCCGCTCGATCGCATCACGCTGCCGGCGGGCTCCCGGCCCAACTTCATCACGCTCGACCCCACCAACCGCTACGCCTACGTGTCCGACGAGGCGCAGGGCCGGGTCTACGTGATCGACATCGATCCGGGCTCGCCCACCTTCCACACCCACGTGCACACGATCGCACTGCCGGCCACGGCCACCGAGCGCGGATTGCGCGGGCTCGTGGTGAGCGAGGACGGCAGGCGGCTCTACGTGGCGGCACCCAACCGGGACACCTATTCGAAGGCGTTCCGCGAGAGCAGCGCCATTTTCGTGATCAACGTGGATCCCGCAGACCGCCCCGCGGACTTCGACGCCAACCCGAAGAAGTACTGGGAGCAGATCGCCGAGATCCCCATGGGGGTGTCGGGCCAGGAGACCCACGCGCTCACGCTCACCGGGGATCCGAAGCGCATCGCCTTCGCGAACCGCTACAGCGACGTGCAGGGCTTCGGCTTCATCACGGTCGCCAACGACAGCGTCGATGCGTTCGACGCCAGCATAGGCGGCAGCGTGCAGCTCGGGCTGGGGGCGCCGAACGACACCCTCGACGTGAACAATCCCATGTCGGTGGTGATCCTCCCCGAGGACGCCTTCAAGGAGGTCATCGGGCCGCATCCGGCCTACGCCTTCGTCGCGGCCTTCAACCGCTACATCATGGGCAATCCTTCCCACGATCCGAACGCGTTCTCGGAGGCCGCCGGCGCGCCCACGCCCTCGGGCAGCAACATCGGCATCATCCGCGACCCGTTCGGCGCGGGGGCGAAGCTCGTGGCCGCCACCACGCCCATCCCCTTGGGGTTTGCCGACAGCCTGACCTTCGCGAGCGGCTACAACTACCTGTTCGCGGCCTATCGCGGCGTGCAGGTGTCGAGGGACACCGGCGCGGTGTTCGCGTACTACCTCGTGAACATGATCGGCCAGGTGGAAGAGACCCTCGCCAGCGCCGGTGCCGCCGGCACCCGCCTGGACCGGTTCCCGGTGCAGCGCCTGTTCGGCGGCGACATCCTGCCGCTGCAGGAGGATCTCGGGCTGCTCAACACGCTCATCGACATCAAGGCCGACTACCGGATCATCCGGGCCAACCTGGGCGCGGGGCGCTACACGTTCGGCGTCCCGACGTACGACGGCGCACCGTCCATCAGCGCGCCGTTCGCCACCGGTGGCCTCACCCAGGGCATCAGCTCCCACGACACGGAAGTCGGTGCCGGCCCGCGCATCTGGAACCAGTTCGACCTGGGCCGCGGCATCGGGCTCCCCGATCGCAACGACCTCGGCGTGGGCGACCTGCTGCGCGAGGTGATGGGCGAGCCGCAGGACTGCAACGACGCCAAGTTCAACTCCGTGGTGCAACTCGACAGCGGTGCGGTGGTGGAGCGCCACGATCTCGTGGGCTACCAGTCGCTCGGCCAGACGCAGGGCTTCTCCCTCACCTACGACTCCACAGCGGCCGACGCGAGCCCGATCATCAACTTCGGTTGGGAGGGCATCCAGGACGAAGTCGCGGAATACGCCGCGAGCCCGGAGGCCGATCTCGAAGGCGGACTGCCCTTGTTGGAAGCGCAGATCACCTTCACCGGCAACGGCGGCACGCTCACCGGGCCGATGCACTACTGGCGCATCCCGGCCAACGCCGAGGACCTCGGCGTCGCGATCCAGACCGACCTCTCCAGCCTGGCGTCGGGCCAGTACAACTACACGATCAACGCCACGTTCGCGGGCAAGACGCGGCAGAGCAGCGGGTCGATCGTCCACGTGAACGGCAAGGACAGCGCCTTCGGCCGCGGCTGGGGATTGATGGGTCTGCAGGACATCTACGAGGCGCCGGACGGCTCGGTGAGCATCGTCGACGGCAGCGGCGACGCGCAGCACTTCGAGCGCATCGAACTGCCCATGGATGTCCTGTCCGACTGCCCGCCCGGCACCGAGCCGCGCGAGCAGTTCCGCTCGCTGCCCGGCGACAGCTCCTCGTTCACGCGCAATGCCGCCGGCAACTTCCAGCGCACGATGGACGACGGCACGGTGTACGAGTACACCCGCCCGGTCGAACTGGCCGACGGCAGTCTCCAGCCGGGCAAGCTGGTGAAGGTCACCGACCGCTACGGCAACGCCACCCGCTACGAGTACGACCCCGACGGCCGCATCCTCACGATCACCGATCCTGTCGGTCTGAAGACGCGCTTCATCTATTCCGGTGACCGCGTCGCGCAGATCATCGACCCCGCGGGCCGCGTCACGCAGCTTTCCTACGCCGGCGAGGATCTGATCCGCATCCAGGATCCCGACGGTTCCGCGCGCAGCTTCGGCTACGACGATCACGGCCGGATGACGCTCGAGGTCAACAAGCTCGGCGGCAGCGAGGTGAACACCTACGGCTTCCATGGCCGCGCTGAGCGCGCCGAGCGCCCCGACGGTACGGTGGTCGAGGTCACGCCCTGGCAGGTGCAGGGTCTCGCCGACCCCGAACTCACCGGATCCCGGGCCACGGCGCCGCTCGCGCTGGCCCAGACGCTCGACACCTTCACGGCGACGTACACGCTGCCCAACGGCAACGTCCGCGTGGTCACGCTGAACGAGCGTGGCCAGACCATGGAGGTCAGCGATTCGCTGGGTTTCGTGGAGAGCTTCGAACGCGATCCCGGCGGCTTCGTCATCCGGCACGTGAGCAGCGTCTGCGGGTGCGACGAGGTGATCACCACCTACGACAACCGCGGCAACCGCCTCACGATCCAGGACAGCGAGTCCGCCCCGGGCAAGTCGACGCGCATGACCTACGATGGCCGCTTCGGCCAGATCACCAGCATCACCGACGAGCTGGACCGGACCACGACGTACTCGATCAATGCGAAGGGCAACAACGAGCTGACGCGGCATCCCGACGGCAGCGAATGGCGCTACAGCTATCTGCCGCAGGGGATGCTGCGGTCCCAGATCGATCCGCTCGGCCGCCAGACGACCTACGACTACGACGCGCTCGGTCGGCTCTCCACCGTGGTCAACGTCGACGGCACGCTCCGCAAGTTCGAGTACGACGCAGCCGGCAACACGACGGTGATGATCGATGAACTCGGTCGCAGGACGACCTTCACCTACGACGCGATGAACCGCGTGGTCGAGACCGTCGAGGCCGATCCCGACGGCGGCGGGCCGTTGCTCCAGGCCGTCACGCACGTCTTCTACGACGCGGCGGGCAACGAGATCCGCACGGTGGACCCGCGCGGCGCGGTCACCACCATGGTGTACGACCAACGCAGTCGGCTCGTGAGCCGCACCGACGCGACCGGTGCGATCACGAAGTGGGTCTACGGCCCGGACCAGAACCTGCGCGAGGTCGTGGATGCCCTGGGCCACGTCACCGAGTACGAGTACGACCTCCGCAACCGGCTGATCAAGACCACGGACGCCCTGGGCGGCACGCGCACCTACACCTACGACCCCGATGGCGGGAGCCATCCGGACAGCGTGACCGACGAACTCGGCCGCACCACGCGCTACGACTACGACTGGCGCGATCGCCTGCGCAGCATCACCGACCCCGAAGGCGGGGTCACCGCATTCGAATACGACGCCGCGGACAATCTGGTGTCGAGGACGGACGCCGAGGGTCGTACCACCTCCTACGGCTACGACGCCATGAACCGCCGCATCTCCGCGACGGATGCGCTCGGCGGGGTCACGGAGACCGGCTACGACGCCATGGGCAACGTGCTGATCCACGTGGACGCGCTGGGCCGGAGTACGGTCTACGCGTATGACGTCCGGGATCGCCAGGTGCGCATGACGGACACCACCGGCGCCGTCACCGACTACACCTACGACCACGTCGGCAATCTGTTGACGCGCACCGATGCGCTCGGGCGCGTGACCACGAACACCTACGATGCCCAGAACCGCATCGTGTCGGTGACGGCGCCCGATCCCGACGGCAGCACCGGTCCGGCGACGTCGGCCGTGACGATCACGCGCTACGACGCCGCCGGCAACCTCGCGGCGGTGGTGGATGCGCTCGGCCGCGAGACCAAGTACGTCTACGACGCCCTGGGTCGACGCACGCACGTGATCGACCCGCTCGGCGGCCAGCAGGTCATGGCCTACGACGCCGTGGGCAATGTGATCCGCGAGACCGATGCGTTGGGCCGCGTCACCGACCACGAGTACGACGCGCTGCAGCGCCGCGTGCGTACGCTCGGTCCGGCGGTGACGGTGGGCACAGCGAGCGTCCGTCCGGTGGAGCGCTGGACCTACGATGCGGCCGGCAACGTGCTCACGTATGTCGATGCACTCGGCCGCACGACCGAGTACGAGTACGACGATCTCGATCGCCGGATCTCGGTGGTCGATGCCCTTGGGGGAACGACCACCACCACCTTCGATGCGGTCGGCAATGTCCTGTCGCGGACCGACGCGCGCGGCAACACCACGAGCTACACCTACGACGCGCTGAACCGTCGGCTCACCGTTTCGCTGCCGACCATCGGCAGCGGTGCTTCCGCCACCGGTGCGGTGACGGCGTACACCTACGATGTCGTGGGTAACCACACCTCGACCACCGACGCGCTCGGCCGCGTCACCCGCTACACCTACGACGCGCGCGATCGCGTGCTGACCGAGACCGACGCGGCCGGCGGCGTGACCCGCATGGCGTACGACGCCGTCGGCAACCTCGTCTCGAGCACCGATGCCCTGGGCCGCGAGACCGTGTTCGAAGTGGACGGCGAGAACCGGCACGTGCGCATCACCGCGCCGGCGCCCGGCGGTGTCGGCACGCACGCCGTCGGCAATCTGGTGTCCAGCACGGATCCGCTCGGACGGGTCACGTCGTACACGTACGACGCCCTCGACCGCCAGGTAGGCGTCACCGACGCCGCCGGCGAGACGTTCGCGCGGACCTACGACCTCGTCGGCAATCTGCTCACCACCACCGACGCGCTCGGCCAGGTGGTCCGGCACGAGTACGACGCGCTGGATCGCCGGGTGCGCACCATCGAGCCGGCGCCCGTCGCGGGCAGCGCGGTGCGGACCACGCGCATGGGCTACGACCTCGTGGGCAACCTCGTCTCGAGCACCGATGCCCTGGGCCGCGAGACCGTGTTCGAAGTGGACGGCGAGAACCGGCACGTGCGCATCACCGCGCCGGCGCCCGGCGGTGTCGGCACGCAC
>VYME01000024.1_pt1 | contig 134251 bp, 123 predicted proteins | sample 5115281 | NCBI WGS metagenome assembly VYME01 (sample SAMN12291780, study PRJNA351875) | freshwater metagenome | isolation source: freshwater lake | place: USA: Michigan, Wintergreen Lake | collected 2013-08-08
CAGGCGCCGAGCGCGGCTGCGGCGGCGCCGGTCAGCATCGCGCGGCGGGTGAGTTTCGTCGTCGTCATTTCGCCTCCACACCGCGTTGCTGATCGCCGAACAGGAACCGCGCCGGGTCGCGTTCGAAATTCGCTATCACGCGGTTGAGGGTCATCATCAGCGCGCGGCCCTCGATCATGAACTGCTGCAGGTCGTAGACGCCCTGCTGGCCGAAATCCTCGAGGCCCGGCCGCGTCGTGGCGACCAGACGCTCCAGCTCCTCCGCGACGCGGCCGAAGCCGCCCAGCGTGTTGCGCAGATCGGCGATCGCGGCCTGCGCTTGCGGGCCCAACGGCCGCGCTTCGCGCGCCGCCTGCTGAACTTCGCTCAGCAGCGCCTGCGCCTGGCCGCTGACGCGCTCGATCGAGCCGCGCGATTCGGCGATCAGACGGTCGGCGCCGGCCAGCGACCGGTCGACGTTCTTGAGCGTGGCGCCCGCATCGTTCGCCAGCTTCTCCGTCTGCGCGAGCGTGGCCGCAAGGCCGCCCATCGCGGCGGCGCCGTCGCCGATGATCCGGTCGATATTGCGCAGATTGTCGTCGTTGAGGATCCGACCGATCCGCTCCACCAGCACGCCCACGCGCGCCATCGCCTCCGGCGCGTCGGTCAGCAATTGCTCGATTGGCGACGGGCGCGACGGAATGACCGGCGCGGCGGCCCCCGGCAAGACGCGCAGCGGCGCGGCCTCCTGCGTGCCGCCGGTCAGCTGCACGAAGGACAGGCCCGTGATGCCCTGCGGCTGGAGCGAGGCGACCGTATCGGTCTTGACGGGCGTGCCCGGGCGCAAGCCCAGCACGACGAGGATACGCTCCACATTGTCGGGATCGATGCGGATGTCGGTGACCGTGCCCACCGGCACCCCGCGATAGCGAACGGTCGAGCCGATCGACAGGCCGGTGACCGAGCCGCGGAACAGCGTGTGGTAGACCGACTGCGCCTCGCCCAGATTGGCGCGCGCGAACCACAGCCCCGCGAACGCCAGCAGCGCCGTCAGCGACAAGACGAACAGACCGACCAGAAAATGGTTGGCGCGCGTTTCCACCGGTCAAGTCCCCCGAGATTCCAAAGCGGCGCGGCCGCGCGGACCGGAAAAATATTCCTGGATCCAAGGATGCGGGTGCGCGCGGATTTCGTCCAGCGTTCCGACGACGATCTTTTTGTCGATCAGCACGGCCACGCGGTCGGCAATGGCACCCAAGGTGTCGACGTCATGGGTGATCATGACGACGCTGAGCGCGAGGCTGCGCTGCAGATCGCGGATCAACGAATCGAATTTCGCGGCGCCGATGGGATCGAGGCCGGCCGTCGGTTCGTCGAGGAACAGCAAATCGGGGTCGAGCGCGATGGCGCGCGCGAGCCCCGCGCGCTTGCGCATGCCGCCCGACAATTCGGACGGGAATTTGGCGCCCGCGTCCTGCGGCAGGCCGACCATCGAGAGCTTCACGCGGATCAGCTGGCCGACGAGCTTGGGATCGAGCTGCATATGCTCGTTGAACGGCAGGCGGATGTTCTGCGCGACGGTCAGCGCGCTGAACAAGGCGCCGTCCTGGAACAGCACGCCCATGCGTTTTAGCACCGGCGCGCGCGCCATCGCGTCGAGCTTGTCGAGCTGCGCGCCCAGCACTTCCACCGTGCCGCCGTCGGGGTGTTTCAGGCCCAGGATCGTGCGCAGCAGCACCGACTTGCCGGTCCCCGAGCCGCCGACGATCGCCAGGATCTCGCCGCGCTTCACGTCGAGATCGAGCCCATCGTGGATCGGCGGGCTCGTGCCGAAGCGCGTGACCAGGCCGCGCACGCGGATGACGGGATCGTCGCTCATATGCGCAAGTACGAAAACACGATGGAAAACGCGGCGTCGGCGAGGATGACCAGGAAGATCGATTTGACGACCGAGCGCGTCGTGTGGATGCCCACGCTCTCGGCCGAGCCCGACACTTTCAAGCCCTCGTAGCACGCGACCAGGCCGATCAACACCGCGAAAACGGGCGCCTTGATCAAGCCCACGACATAGGTGTTGAGCGTCACGGCGATCGAAAGCTGTTCGAGGAATTGCTCGAGCGACAGGCCGAGGCTGAGCAGCGACAGCGCCGCGCCGCCGATCAACGCCATCGTATTGGCGTAGAACACGAGCAGCGGCAGCGCCACGGCGAGCGCGATCAGGCGCGGGAGCACCAGCGTTTCCATCGGGTCGAGTCCGATGGTGCGCATCGCGTCGATTTCCTGGTTCACCTTCATCGTGCCGATTTCGGCGGTGAACGCGCTGCCCGTGCGGCCCGCGACCAGGATCGAGGTGATCAGCACGCCGATCTCGCGCAGGATCGACACGCCCAGAAGATTGACCGTGAAGACTTCGGCGCCATAGGCGCGCAGCTGGTCCGCCCCCTGATAGGCGAGAACGATCCCGATCAGGAAGGAAAGCAAGCCCAGGATCGGCAGTGCGTCGATGCCGATACGTTCGACATGGTGGACGATGCTGGTGAGTCGCACGCGCTGCGGGCGGTACCACGACAGGCTCCAGGTCGAGATGACCGCGCCCAGAAAGGCGAGTAGGGCGTAGGCCTCGCGCAGCAGCGCGACGGTGTTTGCACCCGCGCGCTCGGCGAGCGCGCGGAACGCACCCTCGAACGGGCGGGCGAGGGGTTTGCGCTCCTCTTCGGCGGCGGCCATGCGCTCGAGCAGCGCGGCTTGGGCATCGGACGCGCCGGCGAGTTCGATATCGATCCCGGCTTCGCGCCAGCGGCGGAACTGCCGGTGAATGAGCCACGCGCCGCCCGAATCCAGGGCTTCGACCGACGCGATATCAACCCGTACGTTGCGGGCGCCCTTGAGATCGATTTCGGCGAGGGCGGCTTCGAGATCGGGGACGAAGGCGAGCGTCCACCGCCCGCCGAGCGTCGCCACGCCGGCGGCGCCGTCATGCCCGCTTTGGGCCCAACCCGGTGCGCGCCGAAGTTCCGCCATGCCCCATCTTGGCGAGTCCCGCCCCGTCGGGGCAAGTTAAGCGGTATCATTACCGGGGTAAGGGTGCCGGTATCAGATTGGCAAATAGTCAGTTTTTACAAGGAATTGACAAATTTGCGCCTGCGGTAAAAAATTCTTGTTCCCTTGCGACGACTTACCGCTTGATTTTTGCGCCGCACAATATAACTTGTGCGGTGCGACATCTGATGTCGCAACTTGAAACGGCCTCCGGGTCGTTTCTTGGGCGTTTCCTCCCTAAACTTGGGCCGTGCTGCAAAGCGCGGCCCTTTTCTTTTTCGGGGATCGCCGTCATGTCCGTTCGCAGGCTAATTTCCGTTTTTTTTCTGGTGTTTATCGCTTCGGCCGCCGTCGCCCAGCCGGCCGTGCCGGTGACCGGCGATAGCGACGAAGGCCGCGCCCTCATCGAGCGGCTGCGCACGGGCGGGCTTGTCCTATTCTTTCGCCATGCCGACACGCTGGGCATGCCGTGCGATCGGACCTATCGCATCGGCGATCGCGACGGCCAGCGCAACATTTCGGCGGCGGGCCGCGAACAGTCGCGCAGGATCGGCGAAGAACTGCGCGCCCGAGACATTCGGATCGCGTTTCCGGTCCTTGCCGGCCCGGTTTTCCGGGCGCGCGACACCGCCGAACTGGCTTTCGGCGAGAGCAACGTGCGCGTCACCGGCGATCTGATCGCGGACGACTATGCCGGCGGAAAACTGGACGCGGTGCTGGCAGCACATGCGCGGTTGTTTTCGGAGCCCGTCGCCGCGGGCGCCAATCGCGTGCTGGTCGGCCACCGCACGCCCGCGATCATGGTGCTGGGCGAGCGCGTGGCGCAGCGCGCGTTTCCCGAAGGATCGGCCTTGGTGCTGGAGCCGGTGCCGCCGCGCGGCCGCTTGCTCGGCGTGTGGATGCCCGCCCCGATCGAGGGGGCGGGGTTTCATAGCTGTTAGCGCTTTACGCGTTCCTTGCCGATCACGATCCAGGCGAAGACGAGCAGCGCGCCGAACGCGGCAAGCGATCCCGCCGTGGCGAGCGGTTCGGCGGCTTCGGCCCCCGCCGTGAGGAACCATTGGCCGATCGTCATCACCAGCACGCTGCCCAGCGCCACGCGCGCTTGCCAGAGCGCGAGTTTGGCGCGGTCGAGTTCGGGATTCAGCCGGTAATAGACACCGTAGAGGAACAGCGTCACCCAGCCGAGCAAGGTCGAATGCGCGTGCGCGGGCTTCTGCAAATGCTCGCCGGACATCGCCATTTGCAGTCCCGCCGCCATGCCGATCACGGCGCACACCACGCCCGCGACGAAGCAGAACGAAGACGCTTTCATGGGCGGCTCCCTGGTCGTTTGTTCACCGCCCGAGGGCGGCCTTGGCGTCCTTGTAGTCGGGGTCGAGGGCAAGCGCCTTTTCGTAGGCGGCGATCGCGTCGTCCTTGCGGTCGAGCGCTTCCAAAACGCGGCCGCGCCAGTAATGGCCGCGCGCGTTCTTGCCGGCGGCTTCGGCCATCAATTCGAGATCGGCGAGCGCGCTCTTCGCGTCGCCGACGGTGAGTTTGGCGATCGCGACGTTGATCAGAATATCGGGCTGGCCCGGCAGCAGCGCGCGCGCCTGGCCGAACGCGCCCAGCGCTTCCAGCGCGCGGTCCTGCGCCATGCGCACGAGACCGAGATTGTTGGCCGCCAGGCCGTTCGACGGATCGAGTTCCAGCGCCTTCAAGAAGCAATCGGCGGCCGCGTCGAATTCGCCTTCCAACCGGAGCACCGCGCCGAGATTGGCGTGCGCGTCGGCGAATTCGGGCAGCAGTTTCACCGCGCGTTCCAGGCGCAGCCGCGCCGCGTCGCGCTTGCCCAGCGCATGAAGCGCGAGGCCGCCGAGATTGAGCGCGTCCACGTCGTCCGGCCTATCGGCGAGGATGGCGGCGTAGATCGCCTCGGCTTCCGCCAAGCGGCCCTTCGTGTGCGCATCGAGCGCCGATTGAAGGCGCGCGTCGATCTCGGTCATCGTCCCGCCGGCGGGAGCGTGTCCCGGCCGTCCCCCAATGCGCGTTGCATGATCACCACGTCGACCCAGCGCCCGTGCTTGAAACCGACGGCATGCATCACGCCGCCATGCTCGAAGCCGAGCGATTTGTGCACGCCGATCGAGCCCGCGTTGCCCGAATCGCCGATCACCGCCAGCATCTGCCGGGCGCCCCAGGCCTGGCAACGGGCGATCAGCGCGGCGAGCAGCTTTTTGCCGACGCCTTTGCCGGTGCCGCCGGGCGCGACATAGATCGAATCCTCGACCGCGAAGCGATAGGCCGAGCGCGGGCGGAACGGACCCGCATAGGCGTAACCGAGGACATTCCCGTCCGCATCCGTCGCGACCAGCCAGGGCAAGCCCTTTTCGACGACCGCCGTGCGGCGGCCGCGGAGTTCGTCGAGAGTCGGCGGCGTCTCCTCGAATGTGCCAAGACCGTTGGCGACGTGATGCGCGTAGATCGCGTGGATCGCGGGAAGATCGGAATCGGCGGCGTCGCGGATGTTCATACGTTCGGTCCGGGCAAGGTTTGGGCGATGCGGGCAAGGGTGGCGGTCAACGCGGTCAGCGCGTCGCGCAGTTTATCGAAACCGGCGGCGCGCGCGATACGCGCTTCGTCCATATAAAGGCCGCGGTTGATTTCGATCTGCAGCGCGTGCTGGCCGGCAGCGGGCTGCCCGTAATGGCGCGTGATGTAGCCGCCGGCGTAAGGCTCGTTGCGCGCCACGGCGAACCCGGCGTCGCGCAAATGATTCTCCGCCGCGTCGATCAACGCGGCCGCGCAAGCCCGGCCGTGACAATCGCCGAGCACGAAATCGGCGCGGCGTTTGCCGGGGTCGCGGTCCATCGGGCCGCCGACCGAGGGCATGGAATGGCAATCGATCAGCGCGATGCGGCCGAATTCGGCTTTGCCGCGCGCGAGGAGATCGCCGAGCGCCGCGTGATAGGGCGCGTAGAGCGTTTCGACGCGCCGTCGCGCCTCGTCGAAGTGGAGCTTGCCGCGATAGATGTCGGTGCCGCTGGCGACGACGCGCGCGAGCGTGCCCAAGCCGCCGCCCGCGCGCGGCGAGCGCGTATTGACGAAATCGGGCAGCTTCCCGTCGAACATCGCAGGGTCGAGTTCCCAGGGCTCGCGGTTCACGTCGACATAGGCGCGCGGGAACAACGCCTTCAGCAGCGGGGCGCCCGCTTCGGCGGCGCCGCGCGCGAACAGTTCGTCGACGAACGCGTCCTCCGAGCGGCGCAGCGACAGGGGGTCGAGTTTGGAACTCGCCTGGAAGGCCGAGGTGTAGACGCTGCCCGAATGCGGCGAGGAGAAGACGACGGGTACGCGCCACGCCGTCGGCGCGGCGCCTGCGAGCGCGACGGGGGGATCGGGGTCGAAGATTTCGGCGGTGCTGGACGTCATCTACGAATCGGCGGGTATGCGAAGGGCGGTGCGACGGTCGGCAGGCGATCGGGGCCGACCGACACGGCCGACGAGCGGACGGACCGCTTTGAAAACGCCCGAAAATCGGGATTTCGGCCGGGCGGCGAAAGAAGACGGGCCGAAGCCGCGACGGGCACTTGCAAAACCCCGGCTTCCCTGTCTATATCGCCGCCTTCCCGGCCGGATGGGCGCTTAGCTCAGCGGGAGAGCACTACCTTGACATGGTAGGGGTCACAGGTTCAATCCCTGTAGCGCCCACCATCCGGACCTCCTGAGTATCGAAGTGGCTGCGGCCGCGTTGCCTCTTTAGAGGTAGTCGACTAACCGAGCCGGCAATCAGCGCTCGATTGCACCGAACTTGACCACACGCAATTCGCCTTCATCGGCCAATCGCGGTCGATCGCTCCTTATCGTCGGGGATCGCTAGACTCTTTCGCTTCGCTGTATGCTGAACATTGCGACGTCAACGTAAATCCCGAAGCCCGTCGAGGACGACGATTTCGCCGACGCGCGTTGCGCCGAGCACTTGCCCCGCGCGCGAGCGCCAAGGATAGAGTGTTGCGCGTTGCGGCGCCGATGCGTCCCGAATTTCACTACGCAATGCCCGTCCGGCCATGTCGCCGGCGGCAATACCGAGCCAATCGCAAATGGCCGGCGTGACGTCGCGCAACGAGAGCGGCGTGTCGTCGACGATGCCAGCGGATCGGCCGGGAATGTGCGCGACGAACGTATTGGCGAGTTCCAGCGGATGCAGCCCGCCATGCATGCCGCAGCCTTCCGGCAGATCGGCGTCGAAATCGCAGCCGCCGACGACGCCGTGCGCGTCGGGCAGCATGTCGGCACGCATCGTGAAGGCGAGGGACGGCTGCGCCGGGCCGTCGATCCCGAGATCCCGCCACGTCGCCGAGCCATCACGGCCATTCGCGAACACGGCGCCGCACCAAGGCTGATCGATCAGCCAATCGGCGAGTGCCGTATCGGCGTTCGCATCGGGCTGCGCGCGATAGACGAAAGCGCCCGAACCGGGGACCAGCACGATTTCACCGGCACCGGGCGCGCCGTTCGCCACGCGCACGCCGCCCTTGCCGAACAATGCCGCCGTGTCGAGCTTGCGCCGCCCGGTGATGTGCCCGTGGTCGGAAAGCGCGAACACGGCCGTTCGATCGGCTTCGCCCGTGCGGTCGAGCCAGTCGAGCACGGCGCCGAAAGCGGCGTCGGCCGCGCTTTCGGCGGCGGCGGCTTCCGGCGATCCGATGCCGCGATAGTGATAGGCTGAGTCCGGCTCGCCGCTCCAGAACAGCGCGATATCCGCACCGAAATCGTCGAGAGCCGACTCGACGAAAACCCGTCCGGCATGGCGCACTTCTTCGGCGCGCGGCACCGAAGGCGCCGGCACACCGCCGAAGCGTGCGGCAACCAATTCGGCTGCACCGGGCGTGGCGACCCCGGGATGTTTCGACCAGACGAATACATCCGGACCGGCGGCACCCTCGGCGACGATCCGGCTGGTTCCGGCCGACGCCGTCGACACGGCCGCGTATTTAAGGCCGGCGGCGCGCACGCGCTCGGCCAGGGTGCGCCGACCGAGAAGGCGGCCGCGCGCGGCGGCGACAGCCGCGAGATCGCGGGCCTCGGCGGTCGCGACCGGGCGGTCGGGACGGATCGCGGCGTCGAAGAAATCGTTCCCCGTCAAACCATGCTCGCCCGGCGAGGCACCGGTGACGAGCGAGGCGGCGGCGACGCGCGTTTCGCTGGGGAATACCGTTCTTGCACCGCGATGCCAGACGGCTTGCGCGCGGAATCGCGCGAGATGGGGCATGCGGACCGGATCGATCCGATCCGGCCGCAGCCCGTCGAAGACGAAGACGATCGCGCGCTTGCGGCTCACGCGGCACCGAAGTTCAAGTTGTCGGGACGCAGATCCATGAAGAAGAAGGTGTAGGGGCGCCATGCGACCGATTTCTTGACGCCGTAGGTCTCGAGCGGCTGGTAGAGGATCGTGCCCGGCGCTTCGTCCTCCCAGATGTCGAGCATGCGGGCGAACAGCGCGCGGCGCTTGGCGAGATCGACCTCACTTTCCAGCGCGGCACCGGCGGCGTTGAACTCATCGGCGGAATTCCATTGCTTGATGCGCTGCTGGATGCCCGCCGGGCCCCACGACACCCATAGCGCGCCCAACGGATCGGGCAGGCGCGTGGAATTGGACCATTGGCCGATCTGCATGCCCGGCCCGCGCATCTGGGTGAAGTTTTCGACCACCTGCAGGCTCGCGTTGATGCCGACCGCTTTCCACATCTCGATCAGCACTTGGCCCGCGTCGAGCGAGCGCGTGTAGTAGTTCGGCGCCGCGCGATAGACGATCGGCTCGCCGCGATACCCCGCTTCGCGCAGCAATTGCCGCGCGCGGGCGGGATCGAATTTGAGTTCGCGGCCTTGCAGGAACATCTCGCCGAACTCGGGGTAATTGTGGCTCGGCGGTACGACCGCCTGACCGAGCCATAGCCCGTCGACCAGCGCCTTGCGGTCAATCGCGCAAGAAAGTGCCTGTCGCACCCGCTTGTCCGACGTCACAGGGCCGCGATCGTTGAAGGTCAGCATATGGCTGTTCGCGAGCACGACCGAGCGCGCCTCGATGTCGCGGCCGCGATTGATGACCGAGATCTGATCGGGCGGCACGTTGGTGATCAGATCGAACTCGCCCGCGGCGAGCCCGGCCAGGCGCGAGGCGAGTTGCGGCACGGCGCGAAAATTGACCTGCCGCGCCGTCGGACGGCCCATGAAATATTCATCGAAGGCCTCCAACTCGAAGATCTGATCGCGCACCATGCGCCGGACGCGGAACGGGCCCGTGCCGACGGGCGCCTGACCGAAACCGTCCATGCCGAGCGCGCTATAGGCGCGCTTGTTGACGATCCACGATGCCCAGGACGACAAACGCTGTTCGAGCAGCACATCGGCCGTACGAGTGACGAAACGAACGGTATGCGAGTCGAGCGCTGTCACCGATTCGAGAACGCCGAAATAGGCGGGGCCCTCCGCGATCGAGGGCTTGTCGCCCCACAGACGGCCTTCGGCGAAAGTGAAGGTCACGTCTTCGGCGGTCAGCGCGTCGCCGTTGTGGAACTTCACGTCGCGGCGCAGACGCACGATCAACTCGCGCGGGCTGCGGCGTTCCCAGGATTCCGCGAGATGCGGTTTGAGCGCGCTGCCGCCGCCGTCGGGCGTGCCGCGGAAGTCGCGCCGAATCAGCGTGTCGAAGATCGAATAGGTCACGCGCGTGCCGACATTGCTCAATTCGTTGGCGGGTTCCAGCGTGGGCGGCAATTCTGGCACCGCGATATTCATGACCGGGCGGCGATCGGCCTGGGCGAGGGCGGGTGCCGCCAGCGAAACTAACGGTGCCGCCAAGGTGGCGCCGATCAGGCGACGGCGGGTGGTTTCGATCTTCATGGGGATTCTCCTGAACGCGGGGTTAACGCAAGGTCGGATCGAGCCGGTCTCGAGCCCAGTCGCCGACGATGCTCATCGAAAGCGTGGTCAAAACGATCGCGAGGCCGGGGAACACCGCGATCCACCACGCGCTTTGCAGATATTCGCGGCCGTGCCCGACCATGTTGCCGAGGCTCGTCAATGGCGGCTGCACGCCAAGCCCGAGGAACGACAACCCCGTTTCGAGGATGATGTGTTCGGGGAAATTGAGCGTGACATTGACGATCAGCACGCTGGCGATATTGGGCAGAACATGCCGGCCATAGACGCGCCAGGGTGTCGCGCCAAGCTGGCGGATCGCGACGGCGTAGCCGTGCTCCTTGGCCGACAAAGTCATGCCGCGCACGAGGCGCGTATAGCGTTCCCAGCCGAATAGCCCCATCAGCGCGATGAACAGCGGCAGCGAGTTGCCGAAGAAGGCGAGCACCGACAACGCGATGATCATGAAGGGCATCGACGCTTGGAAATCGACCGCGATCATCACGGCGTCGTCGACCCAGCCGCGGAAATGCGCGGCGACGAAGCCGAGTACTGTGCCGATCGCAGCACCGATCGCCGTACCGAGCAACGCGACGAGCAAGCTCATGCGGATCGAGTAGAACAGGCGGCTGAGCACGTCCCGGCCGAGCTCGTCGGTTCCCAGCGCATGGCGCCATTCCCCGCCGAGAAGGACCGGCGGCTGGAGTCGCGCGCGCAGATCGATCTGCGCGTAGTGATAGGGCGCGATCAGTTCGACCGTAAACGCGATCAGCACCGTCGCGACAAGCCAGACGATGCAGAACGTCACGAGCGGCGGACAGCCGGCCGCCGCCCGGCGCCAGCGCCGCCACGTTCCGGTTTGGGCCAGGGCCGCGTCGGTCATTCTAGGCTTCCTTGGATTGCGTCGTGCGCACGCGCGGGTCGAGCCAGCCGTAGAGCATGTCGACCGCGAGATTGCTCGCGACCATCGACGCCGCCACCAGCAGCAGGATCACCTGCACGACCGCCGCGTCGCGCTGCGAGACGGCCACGACCAACTGACGGCCGATCCCCGGCCAAGCGAAGACGCTTTCGGTGACCACGGCGCCCGCGATCAGGCTGCCGACCATGAAACCCACGACCGTGACGGTCGGGATCGCAGCGTTGGGCAGCGCATGGCGATTGACGACGCGATACCACGGCACGCCCTTGGCGATCGCGGTCCGCACGTAAGGCTGGCCGAGGACTTCGAGCATCGTCGAGCGCGTGAACCGCGCCAGGATTCCCGCACCGGCCGTGCCCAGCACGATTACCGGCAGGATCAGGTGGCGCCAGGATTCCGAACCGCTCGACGGCAGCCAGCGCAGATTGACCGCGAACAGCAGCACCAGCATCAGTCCGAGGACGAAGTTCGGCACCGAATAGCCGGCGACCGATAACGCCATCGTCGTCCGGTCGATCCAGGTGTCGCGATGCAGTGCGGCGTAGATGCCGGCGGGAATGCCGATGGCGATTTTGATCGCGAGGGCGGGCAGCATCAGCGCCAGCGTGTCGGGCAGCCGGGCGAGCACGAGATCGAGTGCCGGCTTGCGGTCGCGCATCGACACGCCCAGATCGCCGCGCAGAACCGCGGCGATGTAGTCGAGATATTGGCGCCACAGCGGCTCGTCCAACCCCCAAGCGGCACGGAAGGCGGCGATCGCGTCGGGCGGTGCCTCAGGCCCCAGCATCGTCAAAGCGGGATCGCCGGACAGACGCAAAATCACGAACGCGAAGGTCACGACCGCCAGCACGGTCACCAGCGCACGCAGCAATTTGCTGGCGAAGAAACGCAGCATTCAGGCGGCCTTTCCGCCGGCTTGGACGGCGTCTGGGAAATGGCACGCGACGCGGTGGCCGTCGGTCAGCGGCGTCAAGCCGGGATCGACCGCGCGGCAAATGTCGCGGGCGATCGGGCAGCGCGTGTGGAAGCGGCACCCGGCGGGCACCGCGAAGGGGCTCGGCGGATCGCCGGCCAAAAGCACGCGGTCGTCGCGCCCGCCCGGCGCGATGCGCGGCACGGCGGCGATCAGCGCTTTCGTATAGGGGTGGGCGGGGCCCGCGAACAGCCGCGCGGTCGCGCCGTATTCGACGACGCGGCCCAGATACATGACCGCGATCTCGTCCGCGATGTGATGCACGACTTTGAGATCGTGGCTGATGAAGACATAGGCCACGCCGGTGCGCCGCTGCAACGCGGACAGAAGATTCACGACCTGCGCCTGGATCGACACGTCGAGCGCCGAGATCGGCTCGTCGCAGACGATCAGATCGGGTTCGAGCACGAGGGCTCGGGCGATCACGGCGCGCTGGCGTTGACCGCCGGACAATTCGTGCGGATAGCTGGCGGCGAGGCGTTCGCCGAGCCCCACCGCTTCGAGCGCGGCCGCGACTTTGCGCGCGCGCGCGGCGGCGTCGCCCAAGCCATGGATTTCGAGCGGCTCGGCGATCTGGTCGCCGATCCGCAAGCGCCGGTCGAGCGCGCCCAGCGCGTCCTGGAAGATCATCTGCATGCGCTTGCGGTCCGCGCGCCAGGCCGCATTCTCCTGCGCGCCGACGGGAACGCCGTCGAAAGTCACGGTACCGGCGCTCGGCGCTTCCATACCGAGCAGCAGGCGGCCCAGCGTCGACTTGCCGCTGCCGCTTTCGCCGACGATACCCAGCGTGCGGCCGCGCTCGACGCGCAAGGAAATGCCGTCGACGGCTTTCAAAACCGCCCTCGCGCCGAACGGCGCGCCGGGCCGGCGCACGCGGTAGCGCTTGGCGAGGTCTTCGGCAACCAGTAGCGCGCTCATGCGGCGAAGTCCGTCACGTCGCGGCGGCAAGCGGCGAGATGGCCGCGCGCGATTTCGCGCAAGGCCGGGCGTTGCTTGGTACAAGCCGGTTGCGCGTATTCGCAGCGCGGCGCGAAGGCGCAGCCTTCGGGCAGCCGCGCCGCGTCGGGCACCGTGCCGGGGATGGGGTGCAGCGCGTCGCGCGTGCGATTGAAGCGCGGCAGCGACGCGAGAAGCCCGCGCGTATAAGGATGGGCGGGATTGTCGAACAGATCGGCGACCGCCGCGCGCTCGACGACCCGCCCGCAATACATGACCGCGACGTCTTGCGCCATTTCGGCGACAACGCCCAAATCGTGCGTGATCAGCGCGATCGACATACCTTCCTCGCGCTGGATGCGGCGCAACAGGTCCAGGATTTGGGCCTGGATGGTGACGTCGAGCGCGGTGGTCGGCTCGTCGGCGATCAAAACGTCGGGTTCGCCCGCCAGCGCCATCGCGATCATGACGCGCTGGTTCATGCCGCCCGACAATTGATGGGGATATTCGTCGAGGCGCTGGCGCGCGGAGGCGATGCCCACGCGGTCGAGCAGGCGCTCGGCCTCCTTGCGCGCCGTAGCGCCCTCCAAGCCGCGATGGAGCGTCAAAGCCTCGCCGATCTGCGTGCCGATGCGATGCACGGGGTTGAGCGAGCTCATCGGGTCCTGGAAAATCATCGCGATGCGCTTGCCGCGCACGCGCTCCATTTCCCGCTCCGCGAGGCCCAGAATCTCGGTGCCGTCGAGAACGACCGAGCCGCGCGCGCGGCCGCGCTTGCCCAGCAATCCCATGACGGCGAGCATCGTGACGCTTTTGCCGCAGCCGCTCTCGCCGACGATCCCGAGCGTGCCGCCGCGCGGGATGTCGAGATCGACGCCATGGAGGACGTCGAGCGCGCTGCCGCCCGCGCCCGCGAAGCCGACCCGCAAATCGCGGATCGACAGGCGCGGGACGGCGGCCGGGCGCGCTTCGGGCGTCAGCTCCGCGCGGGCGTGTAGTTCGGCGCGCGCAGATCCATCACGAACGAGGGTGCCGGCTTCCATTGGACGTCCTTGCGTTTGCCCGTGAAGGTCGCGTTCTGGTGCAACACGGTGTAGGCGGGGTCTTCGCGTTCGGCGATTTCCAGCATCCGCCGGAAAGCCGCCTTACGCCGCGCGCGGTCGGTCGAAGTCTCGAGTTCGTTCGACAGCGTGTTGAATTCTGCGTTGGTCCATTCCCCGACCTGCTGCTGCTGACCCGCCGGTCCATGCTGGTTGACGATCGAACTGACCGGATCGGCGAAGGGCGCCGAGTTCGACCAGTCGCGCAGGCCGCGCTGGGTCGAGCGGTCGAATATCTGCTGCCAGTTTTCGCGCATCTGGATCTGTACGTTGAGCCCGACGGCGGCCCACATCGCGACGACGGCCTGCGCGGTCGCGTTCTGGTTGGTGTAGTAGTTGTTGAGCTGGCGGAACGGGATCGGCTCGCCGCGATAGCCGGCGGCGCGGATCAGTTCGCGCGCGCGCGCGGGATCGTAGGCGGGAACGGTCCAATCGGCGTGGAACATGTCGGCGTAATATTCCCATTGCAGGCCGTTCGGCACTTTGGTGCGGCCGGCCCACAGGCTATCGACGATCGCCTGGCGGTCGATCGCATGGGTCATCGCCTGGCGGATACGCGCGTCGGCCAGCTGGGGATGGTTCTTATCGAAAACGACGATACGGTGGTTACCGATCAGGCCGCCGACCACGTGATAGCGCGCGTTGCGTTCGACGCCGGGGATCTGGTCGGGCGGCAGGTCGCAGGCGAAATCGAACTCGCCGGTCAGCAAGCCGTTCACGCGCGCGTTGATCTCCGGCAATTCGTGGAACCGCACTTCGCGCGCGGGCGGCCGGCCGCCCCAATACTCGTCGTGCGCTTCGAGGACGAGAACGTTGTCGGCGCGGAATTCCTTGACGCGGTAGGGGCCGGTGCCGACGGGCTTCTGCACGAAGGCGAGCCAGTTCTCCGCTGCGAGGAAAGCGCGCTTCGACACGATCTCCGAGCCGTAGCGCTGGATGCGGCCTTCGAGGGTCACATCCGGCGTGCGGTTGACGAAGCGGACCGTGTAGCGATCGACGGCCTCCACCTTCTCCAGCGCGGGCCACATACGCTTGGCGACCGCCGTCACTTCGGGGGGCAAGCCGCCGCCCGCAGCCGCCGCCGTCTGGGCGAACAGCGTCTGGCCGCCCTGCACGGGAACGCCGAACATCCGCTCGGGCCCGAAGCTGAAAGCCACGTCTTCGGCAGTCAGCTCGTCGCCGTTGTGGAATTTGACGCCGCGGCGCAGGCTGAGCTCGACCGTACGGTCGTCGATCCGGCGCCACTCGGTCGCCAGCAACGGGATCATCTCACCCTGACCCTGGTGGTTGCGGCCGATCAATCCTTCGAAGATCGACGCGAAGACGCGTTCGCCGACATTGCTCTGCTCGCGGATCACGTCGAGCGCGCCCGCATTGACGATCTTCTGCACGGCGACGCGCACGACAGGGCGCGGATCGGTCTGGGCGAACACCCGGCCAGAAGCGAGAACGGCGGGTGCGGCGACGGCGGCTGCGAGTATCGAGCGGCGATCAATCTGCGGCATGGCGAGGCTCCGTTCGGGTTTCGGGCTGGAATGTCGTGCGGCGCTCGAGGCCTTGGGGCGTGGCGCGGTAATGCGTCAGCGTCCGGTCGGCATGGGCAAGGCGCCAGTCGAGCATCTTCTGCGCGTAGCGCAGCACGAGCGGCGCGTAGTCGGGGTCTTGCGCGACGTTGCGGAACTGTCCGGGGTCCTTCTCCAGATCGAAGAACAGCGGCGGCAGCGCCGGAAAGTGGACGTATTTGAACTTCTCGTCGCGGATCGCCGACAGCGTGCACAGATCCATCGGCAGGCCCAGCGCGGTTTCCGGCTTCGAATAGTGGATGTCGCGATAATCGAATTCGAAATGCACTTCGGTGCGCCAATCGGCGGGTGCTTCGTCGCGGCAGAAGCCGAGCAGCGAGCGGCCGTCGCATTGGCGCGGGATCGGCAGGCCAAGCCAATCGAGAATCGTCGGCATGCAGTCGATCGTTTCGGTGAAGCGCTCGACGATCGTGCCGCGCGTGCGGTCGGCGTCGCGGCCGGGATCGCGCACGATCATCGGAATGCGGAACGATTCGTCAGTGTAGCCGACCTTGCCGAGCAGATGATGGTCGCCCAGCTGCTCGCCGTGATCGCAGGTGAAGACGATCAACGTGTCTTCCCACTGGCCGGAGTCGCGCAGGAATTTGAATACGCGACCCAGATGCGCATCGATCTCGGACATTAGCCCGAAATAGGTCGCGCGCATCTGCTTGATCTCGGCGACCGACATGTCGCAGGAGCGGCCGGTGCCGTCCTGGAAGAATTTGCTCTGCTGCGACGCACCGACGTAATGCGCAAGAACGGGGTGCTGGGCCGCCTCGGCTTCCGGCGACGCCGCGCGCACTGGATCGGGCATATCGGCCGGGTCGTACATCGTGTTGTAGGGAGCGGGTGCGACGAACGGCGGATGCGGGCGGTAATAGCCCAGATGCAGGAACCACGGCCGTCCGGCTGCACCTTGCAGATAAGTGAGCGCGCGTTCGGTGAACCAGGCGGTATCCGACAATTCGGCCGGGATTCGCGACGCGCGCGCGGTGGCGCCGCCTTTCGCGTCGCGCGGACCTTCAGGCAGCCAGATATCTTCGCGCTCCGTCGGCAATTCGTAGCCCTTATTCGCCATCCAGGCGAAATAGGCTTCCTTATAGGGTTCGAACGCGCCGACGGGCCGGAACCCGTCCATGATGTCGCCCAGAACGAAGAAACGTGGATCGTCCGGGCCGGTCGTGCGCGGGTCGGGCGTGGTCGTGGTGTAGCCGATCAGGGCGGGATCGTAGCCGCCGTTGCGCAGCTCCTTGCCGAGATTGGTGAAGCGCTGGTCGAGCGGGATCGTGTTCTGAACCTGGCGATGGTTCATCTGATAGAGCCCGGTCAGCAAGCTCGCCCGCGCCGGGCCGCACGGCGCGGCCTGCGTGTAGTGATTGCGGAACGTGACGCCCTCGGCGCAGAGCGCATCGATATTCGGCGTCTTCAGCGCGGTCATGCCGAGTTTGGAAAGCATATCGCCGCGCCATTGGTCGACGACGATGAGAAGCACGTTCTTCGTGCGCTTCGGATTTTGCGTTCGCATGATGTGGAAGCTAAGCGACGATCCTTACAAAACGATGCGAGGATCGTGAAGTTTCGCTTCCGCGCGTCATACATCGGACATCGTCGTTCGCTGATTCGTTTGGCGAATTGCCGCCGGAGCGCCGACATGTCGGCGAGAATTCCGGTGGACGGCGCGCGAGAAATTATTCGGGCGGCGGCGCCGCGCAGGATTCGGTCAAATCGTCCGGTCGCGTAGCCAGCCGCTCGCCTGCTCGACCGCGATCACCAGAAGGAAGATCGCGATGATGATGGTCGACGCCTCTTGGTAGCGGAAAAGCTCCATCGACACCTGCAACTCGATTCCGATCCCGCCCGCACCGACCAGACCCAGGACGACCGACGAGCGCGTCGCCTTCTCGAGCGCGAACAGCGCGGTTGCGACCATCGATGGAAGAGCCGCGGGCAGCACCGCCGCGACAATGATCGACGCGCGCCGCGCGCCCAAGGCACTTAAGGCTTCCTGCGGCGCGCGATCGGTTTCCTCCATCGCCTCGGCGAAGAACCGCGCGCAAAAGCCGATCGTGTCGATCATGATCGCCAGCGTGCCCGCGAACGGGCCCAAGCCCACCGCGATGACGAAGATCAGCGCCCAGATAAGATCGGGCACCGTGCGGAAGAAGGCGATCAACGCGCGCGCGGCGTGATAGAGGACGGGATGCGGCGTCAATTGCCGCGCGGCGAGAACCGCCAGCGGCAAGCTCAAGATCACGCCGGCCAGTGTGCCAAGCAGCGCCATGTGGAAGGTTTCGAGCAACGCGAGCCCGACCTTCGACAGGCGGTCGGTCGACGGCGGAAACATCTCGCCGACGATCCGCGCGATGTTGGGAATGCCGGCGAGGAAGTCCGACGCCGAAAATCCCGTACCGCGCAGCGCCGAAACGACGAGACCCGCGCCGATCAGCCACGCGGCGAAAACGGCGAGGGAGGGGCGCTGGAAGCGCGCGGGTGCTACAGCGCTAGGCGGCATCGGACGGTCTGTCGTAGAAAGCGCGCAGCGCGGCGGGATCGAGGTCGCGCGCGGGCGCATCGATCGCTACGCGGCCGTCCTTCAGCGCGACAACGCGCGTCGCGTAAGTCAGCGCATGGGCGATGTGATGGGTGGTGAAGACGAAACTCAGCCCGTCGTCGCGGTTCAGTTTGGCGAATAGCGACATTACTTCTTCGCCGGCGCCGGGATCGAGGCTCGCGACGGGCTCGTCGGCGAACACCATTTCCGCGCGTTGCATCAGCGCGCGGGCGATCGCCACGCGCTGCGACTGGCCGCCCGACAGACGATCGGCGCGCGATAGCGCGAAGTCGGCCAGGCCTACGCGCTCGAGGCAGGCCATCGCCTCGCCGCGCAACCCGCCGGGGGCGAGCGCCTGGAACCAAGCGGCTGCGCCCGCATTGCGCGCCATCGCGCCGTGCAGCACGTTCGACAGCGCACAAAGCCGCGGCACGAGATTATGCCGCTGGAATACGAAGCCCACGCGGGCGCGCAGCCGGCGCAGCGCGGCCCCACGCAGCGCGCCGATATCCCGTCCGAGCAAGCGGAACGTGCCGCGATCGGGTTCGATCAGCCGCAGGCAGCAGCGCAGCAGCGTCGATTTGCCGGCGCCGTTGGCACCCAATAGCGCCACCGATTCGCCGCGCGCGACTGCGAAAGACACGCCGTTCAACACGGTCTTGCCGCCGGGATAGGCCTTGAAGGCGTCCGTCACTTCAAGGACGCGGACCTTGTCCTCGTGCGGCTGGCGGGGCGCAGTCGCCCGCACCCCGCTTTCCCGCTTGGGTCGTTCGAGGACAAGCACGTTCAGTTGCCGACGAAGTCGGCGAACTGCGTCTGACCGATCGTGCGGTACATTTTGCGCACGTAGTTGTAGTCCTCGTCGCGGACCGACGGGACCCATTTCATCCCGGTGAATTTCACGTTCTCGCCCTCGCCGGCCAGAATCGCCTTCGACATCTCCGCGCCGTTCTCCGCGATCGCGCGGCGGACCCGCTCGACGGCGGCGCGATCGACATGCGACCCGGCGACGATCAGATCCATCGGCAGGTCGCGGCCGCGCGCCAGCGCAAGATAAGGCGTCGCCGGATCGCGCTCGACCAGACGCGTGAAGTCGGTGTGGTTCATGCCCATCGCCGCGATATCGCCGCGCTTGAGCGCTTCGAAGCCGACATTGGCGCCGACATGGTTGGCCTGGATGTCGTTGCGCGGATCGAGGCCGAGATCGGCCAGAAGCTGCATGGGCCCGAGATGGCGCGAGGTCGATCCGACCGAGCCGAAGGCGACGCGCTTGCCCTTCAACTCCGCGACGTCGGTGATGCCGGAATCAGCCTTCACGACGATCAGCGGGTAGTATTCCGTGCGGTTGATTGCGACGACCGGCACGGCGTTGGTGCGCGCGCGGAATACGACGTATTCGGCCGGACCGGTGAAGACGAGATCGACGCGGCGCGCGGCCATTGCTTCGGCGGCGGCGGTACGGTTGGTCACGGCGTAGAACGAGATTTTCAGATTGGTCTTCGCTTCGAGAGTGCGCTGGAACGGGCCCCATTCGCGCTGAAGGTTCTCCAGTCCGACGACATCGGTGACGGCGAAGCGCAGCTCTGCGGGGGCTTGGGCGGCGGCCGGCGCGATCGCGGCGGCCAAGGTAAGGCCTGCAAGGCCCAAGACGGTGCGGCGGATCATGGCGACTCCCTGACAGTGAGTGATTGGACACGCGTCATTGCGCGCGCTTTCGGTCGCGGCACGATGACGGGCGCGCGAAAGTTCCATGACGAACGATGCGTCCTGTCATCCATTGGGAACGGAATCGCCACGGAGATTTCGCGCGCGGCGCATCGGACCGTCACGTGATTCGGCGAGCCTTCTCGCAACTGCGAAGGCGAGGAGTCACGGGGTGGCCGGAATCGAAGCGAAGTCGATCGTGAAGAATTTTGGCGGGACGCGCGTCTTGAAGGGCGTATCGCTTGCCGTGGCGCCGGGCGAGTTCGTATCGCTGGTCGGGCCGTCGGGTTGCGGCAAGACGACGCTGATGCGCATCGTCGCCGGCCTGGAGACACCCGACTCCGGTGCGATCGAAATCGACGGCCGCGACGTCACCGCGATTCGCGCGGCCGATCGTGATATCGCGATGGTCTTCCAATCCTACGCGCTCTATCCGCATTTGACCGCGCGGCAGAACATAGCCGTGCCGCTGGTCATGCGCCGGCTTGACGCAGCGCGCCGCTTGCCCTGGATCGGCGATCTTCTGCCCGGCACCAAGGCGATCAAGGCGGAGATCGGCGCAGAAATCCGCCGCACCGCCGAGTTGCTGTCGATCGAGACATTGCTTGAACGCAAGCCCGGCCAACTCTCCGGCGGCCAACGGCAGCGCGTGGCGCTTGGCCGCGCGATCGTCCGACATCCGCAAGCGTTCCTGCTCGACGAGCCGCTGTCGAATCTCGACGCCGCGTTGCGCGTGCAGACACGCAAGGAGATCGTCGAGCTGCACCGGCGCGTCGGTGCGTCGACGATCTACGTGACCCACGACCAGACCGAAGCGATGACGATGTCCGATCGCGTCGCGGTGATGATGGGCGGGGAGATTCTGCAGATCGCAAGCCCGCGCGAGATCTATCTCGATCCTGCGGATTTGCGCGTGGCGTCGTTCGTTGGCTCGCCCAAGATCAACACGATCGCGGCCGAAGCGGATGGCGACGGCGCCGTGCGGATCGGCGGCGTGCCCACCGGAATCGTCGCCGCGATGCGAGGGGCCCTGACCTTCGCCGTGCGGCCGGAAGATCTCGCACCCGGCGCGGCGCATGGCTTCGCGGCACGGGTCGAGCATATAGAATTCCTCGGCGAAGCGTTGCTGCTGCATGCGCGCCTCGAAAGCGGCGGGGAGAGCATGGTGCTGCGCCTCGACGGCCGTGCGGGTCCGCCCGCCGCCATCGGCGCGTCGATCAAGCTTTCCGCCGATCCCGCGCGGGTCTTCCTTTTCGACGCCCAAGGCAAGCGCGTGAAGTCGCGCTTGGCCGGTGCGCCGCAACGCGCGTGGAGCGCGTTGGAGGCCGCGCATGGCTGACGCGGTCGCGGGTTCGATGCGGACAAGGACGGCGCCGCTGGGCGAAGGCATGGCAGCTTGGCTGTTGAGCCTGCCGGCCGTTGCGGCCTATGCGCTGCTGCTTCTTTTGCCGACAGTCGCGGTCGCGGCGTTGTCCTTTACCGATTTTGAGCTCGGTCTGCCGGGCTTCCGTTTTGTCGGCTTGGCGAATTACGAGGATTTGTTGCGCGACAAAGGATTCGCGATCTCGATCGCGAACACCGCGAAGTTTGTCGCGTTGGTGACGCCCGCGTCGATTCTCGCGGGGCTCGGGCTCGCGATGCTGATCGAAGCGGGCACGCGCGGGCGCGCGTTCTTCCGCGCCGTGTACTTCCTGCCGGTCGTGTCGTTGGTCGTCGCGATGGCGACCGCTTGGCAATATCTCCTCCATCCGACGATCGGTCCCGTGAACGCGATGCTGCGGTCCATCGGCATCGCGGGGCCCAACTGGCTCGGCTCGTCCGACTGGGCGCTGATATCGCTCGGCCTCATCACGATCTGGGAGAACGCCGGCTTCAACATGGTCCTGTTTATGGCCGGGTTGACGGCCGTGCCGCGCGAGCTCTACGCGGCGTCGGAGATCGACGGCGTCAAATCGGCGTGGGAACGTTTCCGCCTCGTCACGTGGCCGATGCTCGGGCCCACGACGCTGTTCGTGACGATCATCACCACGATCCGCGCGATCCGGACCTTCGACACGGTCGCCACGTTGACCCAAGGTGGGCCGAACAAATCGTCGGAGCTGATCGTCTACACGATCTATCAGGAGGGCTTCACCTTCCTGAAGATGGGCTACGCGGCGGCGATGACGGTCGTTTTTCTCGCCGTCGTTCTGGTGCTGATGCTGATTCAAACGCGCCTCGTCGAGCGGCGCGTGCATTACGGCTGACGCCCATGCGAACGAACGACCGTCTCGCCGCCGATCTGCCGCGCCTCGTTCTGCTGGGCGTGATCGCCGCGATCGTTTTGATGCCGTATCTTTGGATGTTCGCGGTCTCGCTCAAGCCGCGCTCGGAGGTGTTTTCGAGCACGCTGTCGCTGATCCCCCAGAGCTGGCACGCGATCGAGAATTACGGCCGCGTATTGCGGGAAATTCCGATCGGCCGCTATCTGATCAATGGCGCCATCGTTTGCGCGTTGATCCTGTTTTTCCAAATCGCCTTCGCGCTGCCGGCGGGCTACGCGCTCGCCAAGATGCGCTTCAAGGGCCGCGAAACGCTTTTCGCCTTCGTCATGCTGGGGCTGCTGATCCCCGCCCACGTGCCCGCGATTCCGCTTTATATCCTGTTCGCGCAAGCCGGGATGCTCAATACCTATGCGGCGCTCTCGGCCCCCTTCGCGATCTCGGTCTTCGCGATTTTCCTGTTCCGGCAGTTCTTCCGCGCGTTGCCCGACGATCTGATTGCGGCGGCGCGGATCGACGGCATGGGCGAAGGCTCGATCGTCTGGCGCGTGGCGCTGCCAAACGCCTGGCCGGCGGCCACGGCCTTCGCGATCTTCTCCGTCGTCGCGCACTGGAACGATCTGTTCTGGCCGCTGATCGTCGTGACCAAGGGCGATCTCTATACGCCCGCCCTCGGCGTCCTCTACTTCCGCGCCGAGGAAGCGGGCGACGACTACGGCGCGCTGATGGCGGCGTCGACCATGGTCACCGTGCCGCTCGTCGCGGCTTTCCTCCTGGCGCAGCGCCGATTCATCGATGGCATCACCATGACCGGCCTCAAAGGTTGAGGCCGGCATTTCTTCGTCCAACCCGGAGATAAAAATGACCCTGGAGACCAGAAAAATCGGCCGCCGCGCCACGCTCGGCATGCTGGCCGGCACCGCGGGCATCCTTGCCGCACCCGCCGTACGCGCCCAAGCACCAGTGGCAATCGCCGTGCATTACTCGATGCCCGCGATCTTCAAGCCGGCAAAAGACGCCGTTCTCGAAGCCTTCGCCAAGAAGTTTCCGAACATCCAGGCGAGCTACGTCAACCCGACGCCGACCTACGAAGATGGCGCGCAGCTGCTGCTGCGCGGTGCCGCGACCGGCCAGTTGCCCGACGTGTCGTTCCAGGGTTTGAACCGCCTGCGTCTGTTCGCCGAGCGCGGCATCGCCGTCGATCTCGGCCCGCTGCTCGCCCAGGAAGGCGATCCGGCGAAGCTCGGTTACTCCAAGCCGCTGCTCGGTCTCGGCTTCCATGGCCGCATGCAGGCTGGCTTGGCGTTCGCCACGTCGAACCCGATCTCGTATTACAACGTTGACCTTTTCAAGCGCGCGGGCCTTGATCCCGCCAAGTTCCCCAATAACTGGGACGACGCGATCGCGCATGCGCGCAAAATCAAGGCGTTGGGCGACGGCGTGGAGGGTCTGTTTTTCCGCTGGCCCGGCGACGATTGGATGTTCTCGGCGCTGCTCTACGGCTATGGCGGCCGCATGCTCAACGAGGCCGAGACCGACGTCGCGTTCAACGGGCCGGAGGGCTTGGCGGCGCTGCGTCTGCTCGACCGGATGGTCAAGGAAGGCGGCATGCCCAACTACGCGGGCACAGCCGATCTGCAAGCCTTCGCGGCCGGCAAGCTCGGCATGATGTTCCGCACGACCGCGCAGGTGCGCGGTATCGCGGACTCGGTCGGCAAGAACTTCGAACTGCAGACCACGATTATGCCGGTGATCGACGCGCAGCGCGGCCGTCTTCCGACCGGCGGCGCCGGCGCCATGATCGCGACGCGCGATCCGGCCAAGCAGCGCGCGGCGTGGGAGTTCGTCAAGTTCGCGACCTCGGCCGAAGGCACGACGCTGATGGCCAAGAACACGGGCTACGTGCCGTGCAACCAGATCGCGATCGACGATCCGAGCTATCTGGGCGCGTTCTATCGCGAAAACCCGCTGTTCCAGGCGGCGACCAAGCAGGTCCATCTGATGATCCCCTGGTACGCGTTTCCGGGCCCGAACTCGGTGCGCGTCACCAATCTGATGGTCGACCAACTCGCCCGCATCGTCGAGCAGAAGGCGACGCCGGAGATCGTACTGGCCGACATGGCGACGGAGGTCCGCCGCCTGATCCCGCGCAACTGATCCGCACCGAAGCGGCCTTCGCCCGAAAACGGGCGAAGGCCGTCTTCCGTTCAGGGAGCCGAACATGACCTTTCGCGTCGCGCAGATTTCCGACACCCATCTTTCGCCCGAGAAGCCGCATTTCGTCGGCAATTTCCGCTTGCTCGGCGCGCAGCTGCGCGCGCTGAAGCCGGATCTGGTGGTCAATACCGGCGATCTATCGCTCAACGGCGCGGACTCCGAGGCTGATCTTCGCCTTGCGCGCCAGTTGCACGACGAACTCGGTCTCGACTGGGTCGCGGTTCCCGGCAATCACGACGTCGGCGACGATCCCGCGACCGCCGCCAAGCAGCCGCTCGACGGGGAGCGCGTCGCGCGCTTCGCCCGGATCTTCGGCATGGGCCGTTTCGTGCGCGACGTGCCCGGTTGGCGGTTGATCGGCATCAATTCGCTACTGACCGGTGCCGATATTCCCGAAGCGCACGCCCAACACGAGTATTTGCGCGAGGCCGTGGCCGGTGCGGGCGATCGCAAGATCGCGCTGTTCCTGCACAAGCCGGTGGCGTTGGACGGTGTGCCGCCGAATACCTATTGGCTGGTCGCCCAAGCCGGCCGTGCGCGGATCGACGCTGCCTTCGCGGGCCGCGCGCCCGACATGGTCGCTTGCGGCCATATGCATCAGTATCGCCGCTTCGCGGCGGGGCCCACACTCCATGTCTGGGCGCCGTCGGCCGCCTTCATCGTCGGCGATGCGTATCAGGAGCGTTTCGGCACGAAATTCGTCGGCTATCTCGAACACGATTTCCATGCCGACGGCACGGTCGAAACGCGCCTTGCCGCAGTCGACGGGCTGGCGCTCATGGATATCGGCGTCATGCCGGAAATCTACGGGCAATTGCCGCGCCTGGCCAAAGTCGACGCGGCCGCGCAATAATCGCGGGCGATGCGCTACGCGATCTATTACGCACCCGAGCGCGACGATCCGCTTTGGGCGGCGGGCTGCGACTGGCTCGGGCGCGATCCGGAAACGGATGATGAGACGCCGGCACCGCGCGACGCAGAGCTTGTCGGCGACGCGGCGCGGTACGGATTCCACGCGACGTTGAAACCGCCTTTTTCGCTGGCGGCGGGTGGACGCGAAGCCGATCTCGACGTCGCCCTGTCGCGTTTCGCCGCGTCTCGCGCCGCCGACGCCATGCCGGAATTGTCGGTCCAGGCGCTGCACGGCTTCCTCGCGTTGCGCCCCGACGGCGATGCGGGTGCCTTGCATCGTCTGGCGGCGGATTGCGTCGAGGCATTCGACGCGTTCCGCCGCCCCGCCTCGGCGTCGGAGATCGGAATGCGCCGCGCTAAGGGACTCACGCCGGCGCAGGATACGCATCTCGTGCGCTGGGGCTATCCCTACGTATTCGGCGAGTATCGCTTCCACATGACGCTGACCAAGCGGCTGGACGACGAAGCGCGCGCGCATTGGCTGGGCGTGCTGGAGCGCCGGTTCGAGGCGGCTTTACGCTTGCCGCGCGCGCTGAACGGCGTTGCGCTGTTCGTCGAGCCTTCCGCCGGCGCGCCGTTCAAGCTGCTGCGGCGCTACCGCTTCGGATCGCATTGAGCGCGCGGACGAGCGCATCGACGCCCTCGGCGATGGCGCGCGAATTGTCGATCCGGACGGAATGCGGATCGGCGATCGCGAACGCCGCCGCGCGGGCGAGTCGCGCTTCGATATCGGGGTCCCGTCCGCGCGTTTCGAGCCGCACGCGCAGGATTTCGGGTGCCGCCGTCACCAACACGGGAACCGCGCCCGCGCGCGCCGGTGCGCCGCTTTCCCAATCCGCCCGGCTGCCGGAAACGACGACGGTCAAGCCCGCCGCGCGCCAAGTCGCGATCTCCGCGCCGATTCCGTAGTCGACGTCGCGCGCCCGCCAGTGGAAGGCGAACAGCCCGGCCGCTTGGCGCGCGGTGAATTCAGCCGCCGACAGCGAGATGAAGTTCTCGTCGCCCGCGAAAGGGGGGCGGGAAATATACCGATGCGCGAAGGCGAATTGCGCGGGCGCAAGCACGGCACGCGCGCCGTTCAGCAGCGTGTCTTTGCCGGCACCGGACGGACCCATCACATAGGCGAGGGCTCCCGGTGCGTTCATGCCACGCGCGACCCTGCGCGCCAGACTTCGCGGATATGCGGCGTATTGCCAGTAACGCGTATGCGCAGGAAATCGGCGCGCTGGCCTGGCGCGATCTCGCCGCGATCGGCGAGACCGGCCGCGCGCGCGGGATTGCGCGAGGCTTTGGCGATGGCGGCGGGAATATCGATGCCGATCCCGGACTCGGCGAGCCGGAACACGCCGCGCAGCAAGCTTGCGGGCACGTAATCCGACGACAGTACGTCGACATGGCCGTTGCGCGCGAGATCGATCGCCGCGACGTTGCCGGAATGCGAGCCGCCGAGCACGACGTTGGGCGCGCCCATCAACACGGCAAGACCCGCCTCGTGCGAGGCCTTCGCCGCTTCCGGCGTGGTCGGAAACTCCGCGATCGTCATGCCGCAAGCGACCGATTCGGCGACGTGTTCGAGCGTGGCGTCGTCGTGGCTCGCCAATGCGATCCCGTGCTCGCGGGCGATCGCAACCAGTGCCGCGCGATGCTTGTCGGCGAATTCGGCATGCATACGCCGCCGGTCCGCAGCGAAGACGTCGAATTCGGTATCGCTCATGCCATGCTTCTTCACGTAGTAGTGACGCAGCTTGGACTCGTCGACGAATTGCCGCTGGCCGGGCGTATGGTCCATGATCGACGCGAGCCCGACCTCCGGCCGTCCCGCCAGCGCCTGGGCGAGTTCGACGACGCCCGGATAGGTCACTTCGCAACGCAGATGGACGACATGCTCGGCGCGCAGGGCCGCATGCGCGCGGGCGTCGGCCAGCGCGTCGATCATGCGATGGAGATTCTCGACCCGATCGCTGCGCTCGAACATGTCGCCGACCGAGACGGCGTCGTAAACCGTGGTGATGCCGGCGGCGGCGATCTGCGCGTCGTGGGCGATGACGGCGTCGACGGCCGGCCAGCGCACGCCGGGGCGGGGCGCGAAATGCTTTTCGAGATTGTCTGTGTGCAACTCGACGAAGCCGGGCAGCAGCAGATCGCCCTCCCAATCCACGCCGGTCGCGGCACCGTCGGGATCGATGTCCGCGATCGTGCCGCCGCGCACGCGCATCGCGGCGTCTTCGAGAATGCGTTCGGCGAGGATCGCGCGGGCGTTGCGGACGACGAACTCGCTCATGCGGCGGCCCTCACGGGTTCGAGGACGAAACGGCGGGTACCGACTTCGTCGGCCATATCCTCGTCGTGGAATACGCCGATCACCGCGCAGCCGCGTCTCTTCGCGGCGTCGATAAGGCCGGCGACGCGGCGGCGATTGGCGGCGTCGAGGGCGGATGTCGGTTCATCGAGCAGCATCAGCGGAAACTCGGCCGCGAAGCCGCGCGCGAGATTGACGCGCTGCTGTTCGCCGCCCGAGAAGGTCGCGGGCGGAAGGTCGCGGAGTTTGGCGGGAATGCCGAGCTCGTCGAGCAGCGCGTCGGCGCGCGCAAGCGCCGCTTCGCGCGGCGTTCCCCGGCGCAGCAGCGGCTCGGCGACGAAATCGCGCGCTGGCACGCGCGGGATCGCGCGTAGGAACTGGCTGACATAGCCGATGGTGCGCCGGCGCAGCTCCAGAATGGCGCGGTGGTCGGCGCCGACGATCTCGGTGCCCGCCACCCGGATCGAGCCGGACTCCGCGAGATAATTGCCGTAGACGCAGCGCAGCAGCGTCGATTTACCCGCGCCCGACGGTCCGGCGAGGACGAGGCATTCGCCCGCGAACGCGTCGAGCGAAACCGCGTCCAGCGCGGCGATACGCACCCCGCCGCGATTATGCAGCGTGAAACGCTTGACGAGATCGCGGATGGTCAGAACCGGAGCCATGATCAGATCTGCAGGACCGAGGAAACGAGAAGCTGCGAATAGGGCGCTTGCGGATCGTCGAGCACTTGGTCGACAAGCCCGAGTTCGATCACGTCGCCGCCGCGCATCACCATCAGCCGGTCGGCGAGGATGCGCGCGACGGCGAGATCGTGGGTCACGACGATCGCGGCGAGGCCGAGGTCGCGGACCAATGTGCGCAGAAGGTCGAGGAGCTTGGCCTGGACGGAAACGTCGAGCCCGCCGGTCGGCTCGTCCATGAACATCAAGCGCGGATGCGTGACGAGATTGCGCGCGATCTGCACGCGCTGCTGCATGCCGCCGGAGAAGGTGGAGGGCAGATCGTCGATGCGCGCGGGATCGATTTCCAGCCGCGTGAGCCAGTCGATCGCCTGGCCGCGCAGATTGCCGTAATGACGTGCGCCCAGCGCCATCAGTCTTTCGCCGACATTCGCACCCGCCGATACGTTGAAGCGCAGGCCGTCGCGCGGGTTTTGATGGACGAGGCCCCATTCGGTGCGCTGCAGACGCCGCCGATCGGTCTCGTCGAGCGCGACGATGTCGACAAGCCGCCCGTCGGCGCGCGCGTAGATCGCCTGGCCCGTGTCGGCCTGTTCCTGGCCCGACAGGCATTTGAGCAGCGTCGTCTTGCCCGCGCCGGACTCGCCGACGATCGCCAGCACTTCGCCGGGATGGAGATCGAAGCTGACATCGCGGCAGGCGAAGCGACCGTCATAGCGCCGACCGAGGCCGCGCACGGTCAGCAGCGGGGCGGCGTCGAGCGCGTTCATTGCGCCGCATCCTTCGCGACGGCCGGTCCGTGGCCTTGCGTGCGCCGCTCGGCGCAATAGTCGGTGTCGGAGCAGACATGCATCCGCCCGCCCTTGTCGTCCACGATCACCTCGTCGAGGAACGAATCCGTGGCGCCGCATAACGCGCAAGGCTCGTCCCAGCGTTCGATCTGGAAAGGATGGTCCTCGAAATCGAGCGAGGTGACCCGCGTATGGGGCGGTACGGCGTAGATGCGCTTCTCGCGCCCCGCGCCGAACAGCATCAAAGCCGGGCTGTCGTCGAGTTTGGGATTGTCGAATTTCGGGATCGGCGAAGGCCGCATCAAGTAGCGGCCCGCGACGCGCACGGGATAGTCGTAACCCGTCGCGATACGGCCGTGGCGGGCGATGTCCTCGTAGAGCTTGACCGACATGACCGCGTATTCGGCGTGGGCGTGCATGCGCCGCGTCTCGGTCTCACGCGGCTCCAGCCAACGCAAAGGTTCGGGGATCGGCACCTGGAAGACCATAATCTGGCCTTCGCGCAGCGGCGTTTCGGGAATGCGGTGGCGCGTCTGGATGATCGTCGCTTCGGTCGTACGCTCGGTGGTCGCCACGCCGGCGGTCTTGGCGAAGAAGCGGCGGATCGACACCGCGTTGGTCGTATCGTCCGCACCCTGGTCGATGACCTTCAGCGTGTCCGACGCGCCCACGATCGCGGCCGTGACCTGGATGCCGCCCGTGCCCCAGCCATAGGGCAGCGGCATTTCGCGGCCGCCGAACGGCACCTGATAGCCGGGGATCGCCACGGCTTTCAGGATCGCGCGGCGGATCATCCGCTTCGTCTGCTCGTCGAGATAGGCGAAGTTATAGCCGTCGATCATTCCGCCGCCTCGGGTTTGCGCTGCGCGCGCGCGGCGCGGATGCGCCGGATCACGTCGAGCTCCGATTGGAAGTCGACGTAATGCGGCAGTTTGAGATGCTGGACGAAGCCCGACGCCTCGACGTTGTCGGCGTGATAGAGGACGAATTCCTCGTCCTGCGCGGGGGCGGTGGCGGTCTCACCCAATTCCTTGGCGCGCAAGGCGCGGTCGACCAGCGCCATCGACATCGCCTTGCGCTCGGCTTCGCCGAAGGCGAGGCCGTAGCCGCGTGTGAACCGCGCGGGCGAATCGCTCGAGCCGACGAATTGGTTGATCATCTCGCATTCGGTGACGTCGATTTCGCCGATGCAGACGGCGAAACCAAGTTCCTCAGGCACGATCTCGACCTCGACCGCGCCGCAGCGGATTTCGCCCGCGAAGGGATGCGTATTGGCGTAGCCGCGCTGGGTGGAGTAGGCGAGGGCGAGAAGATAACCCTCGTCGCCGCGTGCCAGCACTTGCAGACGCGTGCGGCGATCGGCCGGGAATTGCAGTGGATCGCGGGTGATGTCGGGGATCCACCCGTCCTCGCCGGCGGCGGAGGGCTCGATCAAGTCTTCGTCGTCGAGGAAATCGGCGACGCGCGGACACGGCGCCACCGGCGTATCGGCGGGCGGCTGTGCGGCCGGCGCTTCGCCCGATGCCGCCAGCGCGAAATCGAGCAGGCGATGCGTATAGTCGAACGTCGGTCCCAAAATTTGCCCGCCGGGAAGATCCTTGAACGCGGCGGAAATGCGCCGACGGATCCGCATCGCACTCGTGTCCACGGGCTCGGACGACGCCAAGCGCGGCAAGGTCGTGCGATAGGCGCGCAGCAGGAAGATCGCTTCGACCTGATCGCCGCGCGCCTGTTTGATCGCCAGCGCCGCCAGTTCGCGGTCGTAGAGCGAGGCTTCCGACATCACGCGATCGACCGCGAGGGCGAGTTGGTCGCCGATCTGATCGAGCGAGATTTCCGGCACGGAAGTATCGCCGCGCCGGGCTTGGGCGAGCAGGCGGTGCGCCGCGTCGATCGCCGCCTCGCCGCCTTTGACCGCGACATACATCAGCGCTTCTCCACGATCGTCGTGCGCGGCACGCCCATCGCCCGCGCGCCGTCGGTTAAGAATAGGTCGATGCCGCGCGGGAAGATTTCGACGAGGGTGGCGCGCGCGGGCCAGAACGCGTCCGGCAGCGCGATCGCGGCTTGCGTGGCGCCGGGAATTCCCGGCCCCGACAGCGTCAACGGGCCGTCATTCGCCAGGCCCGGCGTTTCGATCACCAGCGTCGTCGAACGGTCGGGATAGGCGTCGCTGCCGAGCGCGAACGCGTCCAGCGGTGGCAGAATCGCGGCCGTATCCGCGAAGGCGAAGCGCGCTTGCGCCGGATCGGCCGCCTGCGGCGCGCCGGTATGGAACGCGATCCAGGCGCGCGCGGCGGCGGTGCCGCCACTCAGCCACACGGCGGCGTCGCCATCCGCCAGCGCAAGGGCGATCGCGGCTTGCGCGGGCGAAAGTCCTTCGGGCGCGCCGGCCGGTTCGGGCAATGTCACGATCGTGCCGGGCCGCGCGATCGCATCGAGCAACGCGCGGAACGCGATTTGCGACTGGGCGACGGGATCGGCAAAGCCGGGGGCGGGAAGGGCCATCGCGGTCACTCGCGCGCCAGAGTGAAGAATTCGACCCGGCTTGCCGCGACCGTATGCGATTTCGCGGTCTCGCGGTTGCGCCGCGCGGCGTCGAGCCCGGCGATCGCCGCGATGGCGGCGGCATCGCCGGTCTGCTGCATCGCGTCGAAGGCGGCGGCGAGTTCGGCGTGGCGCGCGTCCCGTCCCAGCACGAAGCCGAACCCCATTACTTCACGACCGTCGAGGCGAATGGCGGCGCGCGTGGCGCTTGCCTCCCCGAAATTGAAGGCCGGGCCGGTGCCGCCGATGCGCCCGCGCAGCAGTATCAGGCCCGTCTCGGGCTTGCGCAGGAAGACATAGGCGGGCCGGGCGGGCAGGGCCGCCCAAGCGGCCTCGAGCTCGGCACGGCGGGCTTTGGCCAGCGTCGCCAGCCAAATTTGTCGCGCGGTCCGCGCCGGGGGTGGAGTGTCACAATCTTGTCTAGACATGCGCGCTATAGATGCCTTCCGGCACTGGTTTGGCGAAAGCACGGTGCGGTGAAAATTTGGTGGCGAAATGGCGACAGAGATCGGCGGCTATGCGGCCGCGATGTACACCGACCCGCAAGGCAATTTCGAAGAGGCGATCTACCGGCGCATCGAGGCGGCTTTGGTGTCGGAGATCGCGCGCGGCCCCAACCGGCCCGGCGATCGCTTGCCGTCGGAAAGCCAGCTTGCGCGGCGCTTCGGCGTCAACCGGCACACGGTACGCCACGCGATCGCGGGGCTCGTGCAGCGCGGACTGGTGCGCGTCGAGCGCGGACGCGGCGCGTTCATCGTCGGGGCGGCGATCGAGTACGGCCTCGGTCCGCGCACGCGCTTTTCGGAGAACGTGACGCGGATGGGGCGCACGCCGCGCCATGATATTTTGGAAATCTCCGAAAGCTTCGCGCCCAAGCCGGTCGCCAAAGCGCTGGGGATCCGCGTCGGGCGGCCGATCGTCCATTGGCGCGCGGTCGGGCGCGCCGACGGCTGTCCGGTCAGCCTCGCCAATCATTATTTTCCCGCCGAACGGTTGCCGGGTTTCGCGGCGACGTTGCGGCGGACCCGATCGATCAGCAAATCGATGGCCGAAGCCGGGGCGGGCGAATACGCCCGGGCTTGGACGCGCATCGTGGCGCGCGCGCCGGATACCGACGAGATCCATGCGCTCGACATCTCGCCCGCCCGCGCGGTGCTCGTCACCGAGAGTCTCAATCTCGGGACCGACGGCATGCCGATCGACTACGGCGTGACGGCGTTCGCGGCCGACCGCGTCCAACTCGTCGTCGAAGGGCGTTAGGCGGCGACGGCCATCTTGCCGACCAGTCTTTCGCGCAAGGCGCGCGACAATTGGTCGATCGCGGTGACCGTCACGAGGATCATGATCACGATGAAGCAGACCTGATCCCAGTCGTTGATGCGGATCCGGTCGGCGAGCGCCAAGCCGATGCCGCCCGCACCGACGACGCCGAGCACGGTCGCCGAGCGCGTATTCGATTCGATGTAGTAGAGCACGTTCGAGACGAAGACCGGCAGGACTTGCGGCAGCACGGCGAAGCGCGTCTCGGTAAGCGACGACGCCCCGGCCGCGCGTACGCCTTCGCCCTGTTCGCGCTCGACGTTCTCGATCGCCTCGGAGAAAAGCTTGGCGAGCGTGCCGACATCGGACATGGCGAGCGCCATCACGCCCGCGAACGGGCCGAGGCCGACGGCGCTGACGAAGACGAGCGCCCAGATCAGGGCGTCGACGCCGCGCAAGCCGTCGAGCGAGCGGCGCACGCCGAAATGCAGGATCGCGTTGGGTACGATGTTGCGTGCGGCAAGGAAGCCAAGCGGCACCGCCGCCGTCGCCGCCAGCAGCGTGCCCAGGAACGCCATCGCCAGCGTCTCGCCCATGCTTTTCAGGAAGTAGCTGAGCCAGCCGCCATGCGACGGCGGAAACAGGAATTGGAATAGCCAGCCGAGCTTGCCGAGGCCCGTCCAGATCCGCGCGAGCGAGAAGTCGATCCACCACAGCCCGAACGCGACGAAGCCCAGCGTGGCGAGTATGGCACCGGTTCGAATCATCCGCTCGCGCAGCGGCCGCGCGAAGGCGCCGGGATGGCGCGCGCGCAAGGCAGCGATCTCGGCGGCGTGGGGCAAGGCGGTCTCCATGCGCGCATTCATGCGAACTGCCTTTCGCCCATCAGGCGCGAGCGCAGCTTCTCGCAGACGATGTCGATGATCGCGACGGTCGCCACGATCATCAGAACGATCGCCGAGATTTCGGGGTAGATGAACTGGCGCACGGCGAGCAGCAATTCTTCGCCGATACCGCCCGCGCCGACGAAACCGAGCACCGCGGCCTCGCGCACGTTGATCTCGAAGCGCAGCAAGCCGTAGCTGATGAAGTTCGGCATGACCTGCGGCGTGACGGCGTATCGCATCGTCTGCCACCAGCCGGCGCCCGCCGCCTGGACGCCCTCGGCAGTGCGCGGGTCGACATTCTCGTTCACTTCGGCGAACAGTTTCCCCAACGCGCCGGCCGAATGGATCATCACCGCCAGCATGCCGGGCAGGGCGCCGAGCCCGAAGGCGAAAACGAAGATCAGCGCATAGACCAGCGTCGGCACCGCGCGCGCGATCTCGAAGACGCGGCGCACGATCCAGACGCTCCAACCGTTGGGATTGAGATTTGCGGCGGCGTAGAAGCAGCCGACATAGGCGAGCGCGAAACCGAACAGCGTCGCAAGGCCGGCGACGATCAGCGTTTCGAACAGCAGCTTCAGCCATTTGCCGAAGCCCCAATACCATTCGGCCATATCGGCGCGGAAGGTTTCGAGGCGTAGGACCGGCACGGTGCGCCAAAGATAGTCGAACGCACCGGGAATGCCGTCGATCAGGTTGCGCGGATTGACTTCGGCCATCCACGCCGAAGCCGCGACGCAAACGAGAAGGACGATCCCGCCCAGGACCGCCGCGCGGCGCTTTTCGCGCCGCTGGGCGGCCCAGGCGGTTTCGAACCGGTCGACAGCGTCGATCGTCGATGCGGTCATCGTCCGGTCGTCCGGATCAGCCCGAGCGGCGCTGAGCCTGGTTGAACCGCAACATCTCGATGATCGGCGCGTACATGTTGTGGTCGCCGGGCAGGAAGCCCTTCGAGTTGTTTTCGGTGATCTGGCGGAAGCCGGCGTTGTCGGCGTTCACCATGTCGAGCATAGCGCGGCGCAGATCGGCGCGCAGCGCTTCCGGCAGGTCCTTGCGCACGGCCCAGGGCGATTCCGGAATGTCCGGCGACGTCCAGATGACGCGCACGGCGTTCTTGGCGATCAGGTTCTTGTCCCACATGCGCTGGAACACGCTATCGGTCTCCGAGCGGTACCACACGAAGCCCGCGTCGTACTGCCCGTTGATCACGGCGAGCGCCACGTTGTCGTGCGAGCCGGCGAAGCCGGTGCGCGCGAAGTATTGGTTGGCGGGCGTGCCGTTCTGATGGAGAAAGAAGTTGGGCGCGACGAAGCCTGATGTCGAATTCGGATCGACGAAGGCGAGCGCCTTGCCGCGCAGATCTTCGAGTTTCTGAAACGGCGCGTCCGCCTTGACGATGATGACCGAACGATAGGCCGCCACGCCATTGATGTCGCTCTCGACCACGATCGGCTCGACGTTGCCGTTCGTCACTTCCCAAGCGCGGGCATAGGAGGCGGGGCCGAAGAACGCCATTTCCACGCGGCGCGCGCGGATCGCCTCGATGATGCCGGCATAGTCGGTGGCGGTGAAGAGTTTCACCTCGACGCCGAATTGCTTGTTGAGGTAGTTCTGCAGTGCGGTATAGCGCTGCATCACGGTTTGCTGGTTCTCCGACGGAATGACCGCGACGTTGAGGGTCGGGAATTGCGCCCTCCACGCTGCCTGGGCCTGCGCGACGGCGGGTGCCGCGAGGGCGGCGGCCATGCCGCCCAATACGCTGCGACGATCGAGTTTCATCTGGACTCTCCTAGTTGCGTTCAGTGGACGAGAAGATGGGGCAGGTCGCCGTCCGGCTTGGCGGGCAAAGCGGGTCCCAGCCGCGAAAATCCGCCGTCGCCGTTACCGGTGTCGAAGTCTTCGCCGTAGATCGCGGCGATGGCGGCGGCGGTGAGGCGCTCGGGCGGACCATCGAAAACGACGCCGCCCGCGCGCATGCCGACGATGCGCTTGCAATAGGCTTTGGCGGCGTCGAGATCGTGGAGATTGACGATGACAGTGATGCCGTCGGCGCGATTGATCCGTGTCAGCGTGTCCATGACCATGCGCGCGCTGCGCGGATCGAGCGAGGCGATCGGCTCGTCAGCCAGGATCAGGCGCGGCTGCTGGCACAGCGCGCGGGCGATCGCCACGCGCTGCTGCTGACCGCCCGACAGCGTGTCGGCGCGCTGCAGCGCCAGTTCGGGAATATCGACGCGCTCGAGACAGCGTACGGCCAAGGCGCGCTCGGCCGGCGTGAAACGCATCAGCAGCGACGACAGCAACGGCCGATAGGCGAGACGACCGACCAGCACGTTGGTGATCACGTCGAGCCGCTTCACCAGATTGAACTGCTGGAAGATCATCGCGCACTGCGCGCGCCATGCGCGCAGCGCCGCGCCCTGCAGCGCCCCGACGTCGAAGTCGCCGTGGCGAATCCGCCCCTCGGACGGATCGACAAGGCGGTTGATCATCCGCAGCAACGTTGATTTACCGGCGCCCGATCGGCCGATGATGCCGAGCAATTGTCCGTCGGGGACCGTCAGGTTGACTTTGTCGACCGCGGTGGCGTCGCCGAACCGCCGGGTTACGTGATCGATTTGCAGCATGCGGACTCCGGAGCGCGGTTCGCGCCAGGTCGAAGGTTTGCAAGGTTTCGGCGTCGTCCGTGTGACTCCTCGGCGACTCTTCGGGGACTACGCGGCATGGACCCGACGTCCGGCGACGTAGACGCTGCGGATAGCGGGATAGGGACCGGACCGATCGTCGATCGCCACGATGTCGGCCCGCGCGCCGGCCTGCAGCCGGCCGCGATCATGGAGCCCGGCGGCATCGGCCGGACCCGAACTAACCAATGTCCAAGCGGTCGACAGGTCGGTCGCACCGCGCCGCGCCAGCGCGAACGGCGCTTGCGGCAATGCCGGATAGTAATAGTCGCTGGTCAGCACGCGGCAATCGGCCGAGCGCACGGTGGACTCGGCGGAAATCAAGCCGAGATGGCTGTGTCCGCGCAGCGCGTTGGGCGCGCCCATCAGTACATGATCGCCGCCGTCGCGCGCGGTACGCGCCGTCTCGGCGGTCAGGGGAAATTCGCTCAAGGTGCAACCGAGTTGGCGCCAGTGCAGACGATCCGCTGGATCGCGGTCGTCGTGGCTTGCCATAGGGAGTCCCCGCGCGCGCGCCGCATCGGCGAGTTTCTTGTTCGCGGCGGGCACCGCATCGCGCTGCGCCCAGATGCGGTCGAGCAGTTTTGCGAAATCCTCTGCCGACAACCCGGTGCGTTCGGCCGTTTTGGCCGCGTGCGCCAAGCCGCGCGTTCCCTTCACCATGCCGGGCGTATGGTCGTTGAACGCGAGCAGGTCGACCGTACCGTCGTCGATCCATTCCAACGCTTCGTCGGCGGCGTCCAAGTTGAAGACTTCCCAGCGCAGATGCAGCTTGGTGTCGCATCCCAGCCGCTCGCGCAGATTCGCGAGCGTTCCGGCCGTTTCGCGCGCGCGCTCGGCGCCGCGCAAGCCCGGCTCCCAGGACCAAGTCAGCGCGTGATAAGCGGTCGTGATTCCGTTGGCGAGCATCTGTCGATCGCTTTCGAGCAGAGCTAGACCCGTATCGAAGAAAACGCCCGGGCGCGGCATGATCTGGCGCTCGAAAGCGTCGCCGTGAAGATCGACGATCCCCGGCGCCACAAGCGCGCCCGCCATGTCGATCGCGGGTGCTGCGCCTTCGCCGATGCCGCGCACTGTACCGTCTTCGACGGCCAGCTCGGCATCTTCGACGATGCCCTCGGGGGCGAGTATCCTGCAATTGACCAGCCGGAATGCACGCATCGGAGGCTCCTTTTCGACCTCCGGCGTACCGCGCGAGTGTTGCGGTTTGACGATCATCCAACGCCGCCTGTCATCGTTCCGCCGCAAATTCGAAACGGCGTTGACCGATGAGGCGCGCAGTCTGCGCGCCGTTTCGACGAAAGGATTCAGCTTATGGATTCGATGACGCGCGTGCTCGATCATCACCCTGCGGAGGCGCCGATGCCGCCTTTGGGGCAGCATCCGGCGATCCACCCGAGCGCTTCGGTCCACGATTGCGCATTCGGCGCCTATACCGCCGTGGGCGCGCGCACGCGCATGCTGGAAGTCGAGATGGGCGCCTATAGCTACGTTGTCACGGACGCCGAGATCGCCTGCACGACGATCGGAAAATTCGTGTCGATCGCCGCCCATACGCGGGTCAATCCGGGCAACCACCCGATGTGGCGCGCGAGCCAGCATCATTTCAGCTATCGTGCCAAATCCTACGGCTTGGGCGACGACGACGGCGAGTTCTTCGATTGGCGGCGCGATCATCCGGTGGAGATCGGGCACGACGTTTGGATCGGGCACGGCGCCGTGATCCTGCCCGGCCGCCGCATCGGCTTAGGCGCGATCGTCGGCGCAGGCGCGATCGTCACGAAGGACGTGGCACCTTATATGGTGGTCGTCGGCAATCCGGCGCGTCCGGTACGTCGACGTTTTCCGGAGAGCGTTTGCGCCGATCTCGAAGCGCTCGCGTGGTGGGACTGGCCGCACGGGACGCTCGCAGCCGCCTTGCCCGATATGCGCCGTCTCGATGCCGCCGACTTCATCGCGAAGTATCGGAAGATGGCGGAGGCGGCGCATGACTGACCTGCGTCAAGATTCCTAGTTGGGGCGTCCGGCTTCGGCCATGCCGAAGCATATCGACGCCAGTCGTGTCCGACTGCGGGAGCAGCGAAGACCCCCACTTCCACTTCGAGAATCCAACGGTGAGTTTCGATAATCGGGGATGTCGCTTCTCTTCGAAGATTCCTGCGACTTGATGCCCGATCTGCGGGAAACCTATTCTCTAAAAGATCGGCTTCGCGCGATGTCCGCGTGCGTTGACATGGCCGGGGTCTCGCGAGGCGATCCCGGTCGCGCCCACCATCCGGACCTTTTGAGAGATCGGGCGTCTTCGAGGGTCTTTGCGCCGATGGACGCGGTCGTCGGCGCAGCTGGTACTTTTCGCGGAATTCGCGTAGCGAGCGCCACCATTTCGAGGTTTTCCGCCGGCGGGAGGACGTGTTTGGCGCGCTCGATTGCGGTTCCAACTTAGATTTCCGACGCCGCCCGTTTAATTTCTGCAGTCCCAACCGGCCGAGAACCGCGCGGCACGCCCCCTGCAAGCTGGGGGGCGGATGTCCGCGCTCGAGCCCGAAGTCATTGATATTGTTCTGGTCGACGCCGACGCCTCGCGCGCCGAATTGGTGCGCGAGGCGCTCGACGGCTCGGGCTATCGCATCGTCGCGACGCTCGGCCCCGGCGACGACGTCATCGAAGGCATCCGCCGGCACAAGCCCGGGCTGGTGATCGTCGACATCGAATCGCCCGATCGCGACACCCTTGATTCCATGAAGGCGGTGGCAGGCGCAGGCGCGCAACCGGTGGTCATGTTCGTCGACGAGTCGGACGAAGATGCGACGCGCGAAGCGATCCGCGCGGGCGTCAGCGCCTATATCGTCGACGGTCTCGCGCCCAAACGCGTCAAGCCCATTCTCGACGTCGCGGTGGCGCGATTCCGCGAACATCAGCGCTTGAAGGCGGAACTCGACGCGGCGCGCGCCGGCCTGGAGGATCGGAAAACCATCGAGCGCGCGAAGGGCATTTTGATGGATAGCAAAGGTATCGGCGAAGAAGAGGCATTCCGCACCTTGCGCAAACTCGCTATGGACCGGCATCAACGATTGGCCGATGTCGCGCGCGAACTCGTATCGTTCGCGCAGCTCCTGAAGCGCTGAGCGCTCGAAATTTGGGCGCAGGCGCGGGACGATTGCCCGTTTTTTGCTGCGTTGCACCCGCCGGACGCCGCGCCGCGTGATCCGCGAAAATCCAAAAAACATCAACCGGTTTCGGCGCAAAGCACCGCGCGGCGCGGCTTGGCACGCGCGTTGCTGATTACCAGGTTAACTGCTCGCGTGCGGTCGCGGTTATCGGCAATGGCGTCGATAGCGGGCCACGCGCAAACGACGGGCGAGAGCCCCAGGGACAACGGCGTCCCGCAGAGATCAGACGCGCCATTCCGTGGCGCGGGATCGATGCGGACGCCGTTTTCGTTTTAGGGCTCGGATAGCCGGGATCGCCGCGTCGTGCCGGAGGCGGAAGTGAAGGAATTGAACCGCGTGCAAGGGCTCGAGAAAAGACAACTGACATTGGGGTTCGTGCCGCTATCCGACTGCGCGCCGCTGGTCGTGGCGCGCGAGAAGGGGTTTTTCGAGCGTCAAGGCCTGTCGGTCGATCTGTCGCGCGAAGCCTCGTGGGCCACGGTGCGCGACAAGGTTGCGGTCGAAGCGCTGGACGGCGCCCAAACCCTCGCCGCAATGCCGCTGGCGGCCACGCTCGGTCTCGGCGGCAATCGCAAGGCGATGGTCACCGGCATGACGATCGGCCTGAACGGCAACGCGATCGTCATTTCGCGCGAGTTGTGGCGCGAACTCGACGACGGATCGGGGCTCGACCCGAAGGCGACGGGCGAATCTTTGCGCCGCGCGCTCGCTGCGCGCCGCACCCGCGGTCTGCAGCCGCCGCGCTTCGGCGTCACTTTCGCTTACTCGAGCCACAATTATCTGCTGCGCTATTGGCTTGCCGCATCGGGAATCGATCCCGATCGCGATGTGCGGCTCGTCGTCGTGCCGCCGCCGCGCATGCTGCGCAGCCTCGTCGACAACGATATTGACGGTTACTGCGTCGGCGCGCCCTTCGGCCAACTGGCGGTCGATTTGGGCGTGGGCCGCTTCGCCGCCGCGACCTACGAGGTGTGGAACAACCATCCGGAAAAAATCTTCAGCGTCACGCGGTCCTGGGCCGAGCGGCATCCCAACACGCATGTCGCGCTGGTGATGGCGCTGATCGAAGCCTGCCGCTGGCTCGACGATCCCGCCAACCGTTTGGATGCCGCGCGCCTTCTCGCGCGCGCGGACTATTGCGACGCGCCGGAATCGATCCTGATGGCGACGCTGGGCGGCACGGTGCAGACCGGGGCGGGACCGCGGCACATCCCCGACTTCCACGTCTTCCATCGCTATCAGGCGAATTTCCCGTGGCGCAGCCAAGCGCTGTGGACGCTCGCCCAGATGCGCCGCTGGGGCCAGATCGGGCCGGAGGTCGACGTCTACGCGCTGGTCGATGCCGTCTGCCGGCCCGACGTCTATCGCGCCGCCGCGCGCCGTCTGGGCATCGCCGCGCCCGATGTCGACTTCAAGACCGAGGGCACGCATCTCGCGAACCACACGCTCGACAGCGGCGAAGGCCCGATCGAACTCGGGTCCGACATTTTCTTCGACGGGCGGGTCTTCGACCCGGCCCAGCACGACGCCGATCCGGCGGGAATGCCCGCCGTCCTCAACCCCGATTCCAAGGAGATCGAACGATGAATCGCAAGCTCGGCCGACGCAGCCTTCTGAAGGGCGCTTCCGTAACCGCCGCCTTGCTCGCCGCCGCGCGCGCGAGCTTCCCCGCCGGCGCCTTCGCGCAAAGCGCCGGGCCCGAGACCAAAAAGGCCGTGCTCGGCTATATCGCGCTGACCGACAGCGCGCCGCTGATCATCGCCAAGGAGCGCGGCCTTTTCGCCAAGCACGGCGTGCCCGACGTGGAAGTCGCCAAGCAAGCCTCGTGGGGCGCCACGCGCGACAACATTGTGTTGGGCGGGGCCAGCAACGGTATCGACGGCGCGCATATTCTTCGCCCGATGGTCCATACGATCACGACCGGCTTGCTCACGCAGAACAACGTGCCCACGCCGATGTATGTGCTGCTGAACCTCAACGAGGACGGGCAGGCGATCTCCGTTTCCAACGAATACAAGGATCTCGGCGTCGGCAAGGATTCCTCGCCGCTGAAGGCCGCGTTCGAGCGCAAGAAGGCGCGCGGCGGCGAGTTGACCGCGGCGGTGACTTTTCCGGGCGGCACGCACGATCTTTGGATGCGCTACTGGCTCGCCGCTGGCGGGATCGATCCGGACAGCGACATCCGCGTGATCGTCGTCCCGCCGCCGCAGATGGTCGCCAACATGCGCGTCGGCAACATGGACACGTTCTGCGTGGGCGAGCCGTGGAACGAGCAGCTCGTGAACCAGAATATTGGCTTCACCGCGCTGACGACGGGCGAGCTGTGGTTCAACCACCCGGAGAAGGTCCTCGGCATGCGCGCGGAGTGGGTCGACAGGAACCCGAAGGCCGCGCAAGCCATCATGATGGCCGTGATGGAAGCGCAGCAATGGTGCGCGGGCGAGGGCAACAAGGACGAGCTCGCCAACATCGTCGGCCGCCGCCAATGGTTCAACGTGCCGCCCGCCGACATCAATCTGCGTTTGAAAGGCGACATCAACTACGGCAACGGCCGGGTCGAGAAAGGCACCAATCTCTTCATGAAGTTCTGGGGCAAGGGCGGCACGGTCTCGTATCCGTGGAAGAGCCTCGACACCTGGTTCATGACGGAGAATATCCGCTGGGGCCGCTACAAGCCGGATTTCGACGTGAAAGGCTTGGTCGACAAGATCAACCGGTCGGATCTGTGGATCCAGTCGGCGAAGGCGCTGGGCGTTTCGGATCACGTCTCGGGCGATTCGCGCGGCGTCGAGACGTTCTTCGACGGCGTGAAATTCGATCCGGCGAACCCGGCCGAGTACCTCAAAACCGTGCGCATCAAGCGCGCCGCCGTTTGAGAAGGCGCATGACGATGGGTATGCCCGCTCGCAAGCTCGAACCGGTTCCGGCGGCGAAAGCCGCCGGCGCCGCCGTGGTGGAACTGAAGCGCGCGGCGCCGGGCGTCGCCGAACGGGTGAAGCCGCTGTTTGTCGCGCTTTGGACCAATCTCCTGCCGCCGATCGTTACCACGGCGATTTTGCTGGCGATCTGGCAGATCGCCTTCGATCGGCCCGGCGCGACGTTGCCCGCCCCGACCGTTGTGTGGGCGCAAGCTTTCGACCTGATCTCGGAGCCCTTCTACGTCGCCGGCTCCCAGGATATGGGTCTCGGCTGGCGCGTCCTCACCTCGCTCGAACGCGTGGCGATCGGCTTCGGCCTCGCGGCGATCGTGGGGGTGCTGGTCGGCGCCATCGTCGGCCAATCGGTCTGGGCGATGCGCGGGCTCGACCCGGTGTTCCAGATCTTGCGCACCGTGCCGCCGCTCGCCTGGCTGCCGATCTCGCTGGCGGCGTTTCGCGATGCGAATCCTTCGGCGATTTTCGTGATTTTCATCACGGCGATCTGGCCGATCCTGATCAACACGGCGGTGGGCATCCGCAACATTCCGCAGGATTACCGGAACGTCGCGCAGGTGCTGCGGCTCAATCATCTCGAGTTCTTCGTGAAGATCATGCTGCCCGCGGCCGCGCCCTACATCTTCACGGGGCTTCGCATCGGCATCGGCCTTGCTTGGCTCGCCATCGTCGCGGCCGAAATGCTGACCGGCGGCGTCGGTATCGGCTTCTTCATCTGGGACGCGTGGAACTCCTCGCGCATTCCCGACATCGTCGTGGCGCTGGTCTATATCGGGCTCGTGGGCTTCGCTCTCGACCGGATCGTGGCGTTCGTTGCGACGCGCGTGACCCGCGGCACGGCCGCGAATTGAAGGGAGGGCGCGGAAAATGAACGCGTATCTGAAACTCGATCGGATCGACAAAACCTTCAAGCGCGGCGGCGCGGTCAGCGAGGTTCTGCGCGACGTCAATCTCGAAATCGCGCAAGGCGAGTTCGTATCGATCATCGGCCATTCGGGCTGCGGAAAGTCGACCCTGCTCAATATCGTCGCGGGCCTCGCCGATACGACCAAGGGTGTGGTGTTCCTCGATGGCGCGGCGGTCGAGGACCCGGGCCCGGATCGCGCTGTCGTGTTCCAGAACCACTCGCTGCTGCCGTGGCTCACGGTCTACGACAATGTGCGTCTGGCGGTCGATAAGGTTTTCCGCGGCGCGAAGTCGAAAGCCGAGCGCCACGAATGGACGTTGCAGCAGCTCGAACTCGTCCATATGGCGCACGCCAAAGACAAGCGGCCGGACGAGATTTCCGGCGGCATGAAGCAGCGCGTGGGCATCGCGCGGGCGCTGGCCATGCAGCCTAAGGTGCTGCTGATGGACGAGCCTTTCGGGGCGCTCGACGCGCTGACCCGTGCGCATCTTCAGGACTCGGTCATGGAGATCCACGCGCGACTCGGCAACACCGTGTTGATGGTCACGCATGATGTGGACGAGGCGGTGCTGCTCTCCGACCGCATCGTGATGATGACCAATGGGCCGGCGGCGACGATCGGCGAAGTGCTGGACGTGCAGCTCGCGCGGCCGCGTAAACGCCTCGATCTGGTCAACAACCAGACCTATCTGTCGGCCCGAGCGGCGGTGCTCGAATTCCTCTACGCGCGCCACAAGGCGCCGTCGATCGCGGCATGAGCGCCGCGCCGTCGCGCATCGTCGTCGTCGGGAACGGCATGGCCGGCCAGCGCCTGCTGGCCGAACTCGATGCGCGCGGTTGCGCGAACGGCGTGCTGGCGATCGGCGCCGAGCCGCAGCCCGCTTACAACCGCATCCTATTGTCGTCGGTTCTGGCGGGGGAGGCGACGCTCGGCGATATCGGCCTTGGAGATCGCGATTGGTACGCGTCGCGCGGTATCGATCTCGTCACCGGCGACGCCGTCGTCGCGATCGACCGGACGGCGAAGATCGTCATGCTGGCGTCCGGGCAGCGCGAGAGCTACGGCAAGCTGGTGCTCGCCACCGGCTCGCGCGCGATCCGCTTGAACCTACCCGGCGCCGAACGCGCCGTCGCGTTCCGCGATCTTTCGGACATCGAGCGCTTGCGCGCCGCCCATACGGGCAGCGATGCCGTCGTGATTGGCGGCGGTCTACTTGGCCTCGAAGCCGCTAACGGTCTGGCCAAGCGCGGCGTGCGCGTAGCGCTCGTCCATCTGATGGAGGATCTGATGGAGCGGCAGCTCGACGCGCCGGCGGCGAAACTGTTGGCGCGGGAAATCGCCGCGCGGGGAATCGAATTGCATCTGGGCGTCTTGACCGCCGGGATCGAAACGGACGCCGTCGTGCTGACGAACGGCGCGCGGCTTCCGGCATCGCTCGTCGTCATGGCGGTCGGGGTCGCGCCGGAGATCGGTTTGGCGAAAGCGGCCGGTCTCGAGTGCGGGCGCGGGGTGCGCGTGGACGACGCGCTGCGCAGTTCCGATCCGGACATCCACGCTTTCGGCGAATGCGCCGAGCATCGCGGCGCGTGTTTCGGTTTGGTCGGACCGATATGGGATCAAGCGCGGGTGCTGGCCGACATCCTGGTCGGCCGCGCGGCGGCGTATGAAGGATCGAGCGTCGCGACGACGCTGAAGGTTTCGGGCGTATCGCTGTTCTCGGCCGGCGTCGTGCGCGAAGCGCCTGGCGCGGAAACCCTCGTGCTTTCGGATCCCGCGCGCGGCGTGTATCGCAAGCTGGTCGTGCGCGATGGCCGCTTGGAAGGCGCCGTGCTCTACGGCGATACCGCTGGGTCGGGCTGGTACGCAGCCGCGATTGCGGAACGGCGCGACGTGTCGCGCTGGCGCGATCTTATCGCTTTCGGCGCGCCCGAGCCTGCCAACCGGGCGGCCTAATCCGATGGACGAATTCACCGACGAGCAGAAGCAGTATCTTGCGGGCTTCGCGACCGGCGTGGCCGCGCGCCGGGCGGCACTAGGGTTGCCGGCGGGTCTCGCCATCGGCGGCGGGTCGGCGACGCCAAATCCCGACGCGGCGATGTTCGAGGCGCAGGACCGTACCGTCGCGAACGGCGGGAAACTGTCGGCCGAGGAACAAGCCAAGCGAAAAACGCCGCCGCTCGATCGCTGGGACGCGCTTGTCGCGGCGGCCAAGACGAATTCCGCTCCGAAAGGATCCGATGTTTTTCTCACCAAGTATTTCGGCCTGTTCCACGTCGCGCCGGCGCAAGACTCCTTCATGTGCCGGCTGCGCATCCATCACGGCGTGCTCGATTCGCGCCAGATGCGCGGGCTCGCCGATCTCGCCGAAAGCATGGGCGGCGGCTACTCTCATGTGACCACGCGCAACAATCTGCAAATCCGCGAGATCGCGCCCAAAAGCGCGCCGGATTTCCTGATCGAGCTGCAGGAACTCGGGCTGACCGCGCGCGGTACCGGCGCCGACAATATCCGCAATATCACCGGCAGCCCGGCCGCGGGGATCGATCCGCAGGAATTGATCGATACGCGCGACCTCGGCAAGAGGCTCCAACATCACATTCTCAACAGTCGCCATCTCTACGCGTTGCCGCGCAAGTTCAATATCGCCTTCGACGGCGGCGGCAAGATCGGCGTGCTCGAGGATACGAACGATATCGGCTTCGCCGCCGTGAAAGTGGGCGACGGGCAGGCGGTCGCGCCTGGCGTGTGGTTCCGTTTGATGCTGGGCGGCATTACCGGCCATCACGATTTCGCGCGCGATACCGGCGTGGTCGTGGCGCCCGCAGACGCGATCGTCGTGTCCGACGCGATCTTGCGCGTCTATTGCGCCCATGGCGACCGCACCGACCGTAAGAAGGCCCGACTCAAATATCTGCTCGACGCCTGGGGTTTCGAGAAATTCCTGGCGGAGGTCGAGACGATCCTCGGCCGCAAGCTCGATCGCGTGCCGCCGGAGGTGTGCGACCCGCGCGGGCCCGTCGACCGGGCGGGCCATCTGGGCGTTCACGCGCAGAAACAGCCTGGCCTTAACTGGATCGGCGTCGTGATGTCGGCGGGCCGTATGGATGCGGCGCAAATGCGCGGCCTTGCCGATATCGCAGAGCGGTTCGGTAGCGGCGCGTTGCGGCTGACCGTGTGGCAGAATCTGCTGATCCCGGACGTGCCCGACGCCCAGCTCGACGGGGCCAAAGCGGCAATCGAAGTGCTCGGCCTCGATTGGCGCGCGTCGAATCCGCGCGGCGGCTTGATCGCGTGCACGGGCAACGCGGGCTGCAAATTCGCCGCGGCGAATACCAAGCTGCATGCCGAACGGATCGCGGCGCATCTCGAAACGCGCTTGGTGCTCGATACGCCGGTCAACATCCATCTGACCGGCTGCCACCACTCTTGCGCGCAGCACTATGTCGGCGATATCGGCCTGATCGCGACGAAGATCGAGTCCGGCGACACTCAAGTCGAGGGCTACCATTTGTTCGTCGGCGGCGGCGCCGGTGCCGAGCGGGGACTCGGCCGCGAAGTGATGCGCGATGTCGCCGCCGACAGGTTACCCGCCCGGATCGAAGCGCTTTTGACGGTCTATCTTGCCGGGCGTCAACCGGGCGAAACCTTCCACGCCTGGGCGTCGCGTAAGGATGAGGCGTGCTTGCGTGCGGCACTCGAGCCGCCCGCGGCGGAGCTGGCGGCGTGACGGTCTATATTCCCAAACTGCCCGACGAAGCGCCGTTCTCGCCCGTCCAGCGGGCATGGCTCAACGGCTATTTTGCAGGACTGATGGGCGGCGATACGGGTGCTGCCACGCCCGCCGCGGCCCCTGCCGTGGAAGAGGATTTCCCCTGGCACGATCCGGCCTACGGGCTCGACGAACGCTTGGCGCTTGCCAAGGATCGCGCCCTGTCGCGCCGCTTGATGGCGGCGATGGCCCAGCTCGATTGCGGCCAGTGCGGCTATCTGTGCCAAACCTATGGCGAAGCGATCGCGACCGGCGCGGAGAAATCGCTCGGAAAATGCGTGCCGGGCGGAAAGGAAACGAGCAAGGCGATACGTACGCTGATGGCCGAAGCGCCGGCCGCCGCTGCGCCGGCGATTAATGCGGCAGCAACCCATCCGCCGGGCCGCTTGATCGCGGAAGCTGTGTTCAAGGGCGCTGCGCCGCTCAACGGCGAAGGGTCGGCCAAAGATACGCGCCATGTCGTGTTCGACCTGACGGGCACGGGGCTCGATTACCGGCCCGGCGACGCGTTCGGGCTCTACGCGCCGATCGATCCTGAACTGGTCGCATCCGTTGTCGCGGCGCTGGGTGCCGACCCGGCCCAAACGGTCGAACGCGACGGACGACGCTTGCCGCTCGGCGAGATGCTCGGCACCGTCCTTGATATCGCACGTCCGGGCGATAGCGTCGTCGAGACGATGATGAAGTATGCGGTGAGCGGAGAAGATCGCGACCATCTCGCCAAGATCCTCGACGGGGCGTCGGATGCGCCGCTCGCCGACCCCGATCTCCTCGACCTGCTGGCGCGCTTCCCGGCCGTGCGCCCGCCGCTCGACGAACTTCTGGCGAGCCTCGAAGAACTGCAACCGCGCCTCTACTCGATCGCGTCGAGCCCGCGCGCGCATGAAGGCGAAGTGCATCTGACCATCGGCGTCGTGCGCTACACGCGTAACGGCCGTGCGCGCCAGGGCGTCGCTTCCACCTTCCTCGCCGAGCGCCATGCGCCGGGCGCCAAGCTGCGCTGCTTCGTGCAGCCCGCGCACGGCTTTCGCTTGCCTGCCGATCTATCCAAGCCGGTCATCATGGTCGGGCCGGGAACGGGGATCGCCCCATTCCGGGCATTCCTGGAGGAACGCCGCGCGGCCCGAGCGCCCGGCAAGAATTGGCTGTTCTTCGGCGATCAGCACGAGGCGTGCGATTTCATCTATCGCGGCGAGATCGAGGCGTTCCAAGCCGACGGAACTTTGACGCGGCTCGATCTTGCGTTCTCGCGCGACGGCGCGAAGAAGGTCTACGTCCAAGATCGGATGCGCGAAGCGGGCGCGGAGTTGTGGGCTTGGTTGAACGACGGCGCGCATATATATGTCTGCGGCGATGCTAGCCGCATGGCGCGCGACGTCGATGCGGCGCTGCGCGATATCGTCGCCGCGCAAGGCGCGATGGACGAGGCCGCTGCCAAGGCGTTCGTCCAGAAACTCGCCGCCGACAAGCGCTATCAGCGGGACGTCTATTGATGGCGACCGCGCGCACGACTTGCCCTTATTGCGGCGTGGGGTGCGGCGTGATCGCGTCGTCCGACGGCACGATCAAGGGAGATCCAGAACACCCGGCGAATCTCGGCCGGCTTTGCTCCAAGGGCTCGGCGCTGGGCGAGACGATCGATCTCGACGGCCGGTTGCTGTATCCCGAGGTCGACGGCCGGCGCGTCGATTGGAATACGGCGCTGGATCGCGTGGCCGCGGGCTTCGCCGAGATCGTCGCGCGCAAGGGCCCCGACGCGGTGGCGTTCTACGTTTCCGGCCAGCTGCTGACCGAGGATTACTACGCCGCTAACAAGTTGATCAAAGGCTGGATCGGGACGGCCAATATCGACACGAATTCGCGGCTGTGCATGGCGTCGTCGGTCGCCGGGCATAAGCGCGCATTCGGGTCGGACACGGTGCCCGGCAGTTACGAGGATTTCGAGTTTGCCGATTTGATCGTGCTGGTCGGCTCCAATCTCGCTTGGTGCCACCCGGTGCTGCATCAGCGCCTGTTGGCCGCACGCGCGCGGCGCGGCGGGTTGCCGAAGCTCGTCGTCGTCGATCCGCGCCGCACGGCAAGCTGCGAAGATGCCGAACTGCATCTGCCGTTGAAGCCGGGCAGCGACGTGACGCTGTTCGCGGGCTTGCTTCGCGATCTACGCGAAGCGGGCACGGTCGACGCCGACTACGTCGCCCGATACACGAACGGTCTCGGCGCGCAGGGCGAATTGCCGGATCGCGCGATGGTCGCGCGCGATTGCGGTCTGCATCCGCGCGACATCGCCGCGTTCTTTGACATGTTCGCGCGCACGCCAAAGACCGTCACAGTCTATTCGCAGGGCGTGAACCAATCTTCGGCAGGCGTCGACAAGGTCAATGCGATCATCAACTGCCATCTCGTCACGGGACGTATCGGCAAACCGGGCATGGGGCCGTTTTCGGTCACCGGCCAGCCCAACGCGATGGGCGGGCGCGAGGTCGGCGCCCTCGCGAATCAACTCGCGGCGCATATGGATTTCGCGCCCGCCGATGTCGATCGGGTGCGGCGTTTTTGGGATTGCCCGACGATCGCGACGAAACCCGGCTTGAAAGCCGTCGATCTGTTCGCGGCGATCGAGCGCGGCGAGGTCGAAGCCGTGTGGGTCATGGCGACGAATCCCGCCGCGAGCCTGCCCGACGCCGATCGCGTGAAGGCGGCGTTGGCCAAGTGCAAGTTCGTCGTCGTGTCGGATTGCATCGCGCGCACCGATACGCTCGACCATGCCCATGTGAAGCTGCCCGCGCTCGCCTGGGGCGAGAAAGACGGTACGGTAACGAATAGCGAGCGGCGGATTTCGCGCCAGCGCCCATTCTTGAAGCCGCCCGGCGAAGCGAAGCAGGATTGGTGGATCGTATCGCAGATCGCCAAGCGCCTGGGTGCGGGGGACGCTTTCGCGTGGGACGGCCCGGCCGCGATCTTCGCCGAGCACGCGCGGCTATCGGCGTTCGAGAACAGCGGCAGCCGGGATTTCGATCTCACGCATCTGATCGGCGCCGATTACGATACGATGCTCCCGGCGCAATGGCCCGCGCGCGACCGCTTCTTCGCCGATGGCGGCTTCTATACGGCCGACCGCAGAGCGAGGTTCGTTCCCACGCCGCCGCGTTCGCCGGTCAATCCGCCGGATGCCGCGTTCCCGCTGATCCTGAACACAGGCCGCGTGCGCGACCACTGGCATACGATGACGCGGACCGGAAAGTCGCCGCGCCTTGCGGGCCATGTCCGCGAAGCCTATGTCGCCGTGAATCCGCTCGATGCGGCCAAGCATGATCTTGCCGATGGCGGTTTCGCGAAACTGTCGTCGCGTTGGGGCGAAGCCGTGCTGCGCGTGCGCTTCGACGACGGGCAGACGCTCGGCGCTATCTTCGCGCCATTCCATTGGACCGGCACGCACGGATCGCGAGCGCGGGTAAACGCGACGATCAACCCGGCGGTCGATCCGATATCCGGGCAGCCCGAACTCAAGCACACGCCCGCGTCGCTCGCCGCCTGGCGACCGGATTGGGAAGGCTTTCTGTTGCGTCGCGGCGACGTCGCGCCCGCGTCCGAGTATTGGCTCGCCAGTGCGGGCGCGGGCCACACGCGCTACGACATCGCGGGAATGCGCAAGCCGGATATCGAGGCGCTGGTCGGCGGTGAAGGTGAGCGCATCGATTACATCGACGCGGCTGCCGGCCGCTATCGCGCCGCGATCGTTACCGGCGGCCGCCTGCAAGCCGTGCTGTTCGTCGGGCCGCGCGCGGCTTTACCCGACGCGGCTTGGATCGCCGGGTTGTTCGCGAAGGATGCGCTGGATGTCGCCGAACGCCGCGCGCTGCTCTCCGGATTTGCGCCGGAGTGTGCGGCGGCATCGGGCGCGCTGATCTGCGCCTGCCATGGCGTTCGCGCAAGCACGATCGAGGACGCCATCGCGGGCGGTTGCGACGGAGTCGGTGCGATCGGCGCCGCGACGAAGGCGGGCACCAATTGCGGCTCCTGCATGCCCGAGCTGCGCGCGATGCTCGCCGCGTTGCTGCGCGAGGCCGCGTGATGCGCCATTTCCCGATTTTCCTCGATCTCTCCGGCAAGCCGGTTCTCGTCGTCGGGGCGGGGCGGATCGCCGAGGCCAAGGGCGAACAATTGTCGCGCGCGGGCGCGATATTGCGCCGCGTCGATGTTTTCGATGCGATCGGCGATTCGGTGCTGGTCGTTTGCGCCGATCCCGCGCAAGGCACGGCGGCCGCTGCGGCGGCGCGGGCGGCGAAAGTGCCGGTGAATGTCGTCGACCGACCGGAGCTCTGCGATTTCGTTTGGCCCTCGATCGTCGACCGAGATCCTGTGGTCGTCGCGATCTGCACGTCGGGGAACTCGCCCGTGCTCGCGCGTCATCTGCGCACACGGATCGAGCTTGCCGTGCCCGCCGCGTTCGGCCGGTTGGCCGAATGGGCCGGCGGACTGCGCGCGCGGGTCGCGCGGGCGATCCCCGATCTCGGCGAACGGCGCGCGTTCTGGGAAAAGATCTTGAGCGGCCCCGCCGCCGAACTGGCGATGGCGGATGACACGCAAGCCGCCGAGCGCGAAGTAGACCTTGCGCTATTGGGCGCGACCAATGCCGAGGCGCGGATCGAGGTCGTAATGTTTCCGGAAGAGCCGGAGCTGTTGACGCTTCGAGACCTTCGCTTGCTGCAGACCGCCGATGCGATTTTCCATCCCGCCGGCATCGACGCACGGTTCCTGGCGCTCGCGCGACGCGACGCGATACGCATCGTCGCTACGAATTCGGCCGCCCCGCTACCGGGCGAATATTTGGGCCGGCGCGTCGTTCGGCTCGAACCCGCCCGCAATTCGACCGCTTCCGCCGTCACTGCATGAATCAAGGGGAGCGTCGCTGTGTCGGCCATCCCCGACAAGCGCAAATGCCTTGTCCGTGATGTCCGTGTAATTTGATATAGTGGGGACCTCAGGTGCGGTCCTTGCGATGCCGGCTATCCTGCTCCGGACCAGACCAGGCCCTAAACGAAACCCCGCCAGGTCGGACGCACCGGACCCTCGGCACGTGTCGTATAGGTCTTGCCATATCGGCAGCGCCGGTCAGATTCGGATTGCGAGAGCCGCGGCAAGCTGCGCGCGAGCGGCGGCGATCATCGAACCCTCGATGGTCGGGGGCGGCGAGCCGCCGACCGCGGCCTCGTCCTTCGCGGTGGCGGCGATTCGGGTCTCCGCCGCCGCGACCACGAGATACGCCGCGTCCGGGGCGGCACAGGCGGAATGGAGGATAACCATGGCCGATATTCTGATCCGTCACGCGATCGTCGTGACGCTCGATCCGCGGCGCCGCACGATCGAGGACGGCGCTATCGCGATCGAAAATGATCGGATCGTCGCCGTCGGGCCCGATGCCGAGGTCGCGACGAAGTACGCGTCGCAACGCACGATCGACGCGACGGGCATGGCCGCGATCCCCGGCCTGATCGACGCCCACGCCCATGCCGGCCACGGTCTGATCAAGACCCTGGGTGGTGGACGGTCGGACCTTTGGTACAAGGCCTGCGAGACCGTCTATACGCGCACTTCGACGCCCGAATTCTGGCGGGCGGAGGCGAAACTCGCCGCACTCGAACGCTTGCGCTTCGGCGTCACGACCGGCGTTTCGCTGCTGGGCGGCGGCGATACGATTCTGCGCACCGACGATCCGATTTTCGGCGACGCGCATTGCGACGGCGTGGTGTCGATCGGCACACGTTCGGTCGTGGCGATCGGGGCGACGCGCCCGCCATTCCCGCGGACTTACGCCAAGCGCACGGCGGCGGGCGAGGAAGCCTATCCCGTCACGTTCGACCGGCAATTGGCGACGTGCAAAACGCTGGCCAGCAAATGGCATGACAGGCACGGGAAGCGCATTCGTATCGCCGCGATCACCCCGACTTTGCGTGCCGAGTTTATCGCGACGAATGGCAAGGCGATCGTCGAGGAAGCCTGCGCGCAGGCCAAGACCGTTCGCGCCTTCTCGCGCGACAACGGCCTGATTTTCACCCAAGACGGCCATACGCGCGGCAGCGTGGCCTTCGCGGATCGGCTCGGGTTGCTCGGTCCCGATGCGCTGCTATCGCACGCGACCGATCTGACCGAGGAAGAGATCAAGCTCACGGCGTCGACCGGAACGCATATCGCGCATAATCCTAGCGCCGTCGCCTCGATCATGGGACGCTGCCCGGTGCCGGAACTGCTCGACGCGGGCGCGAATGTGGCGCTCGGCTCGGACGGCACGGCGCCCGATCGTTCGGGCGACATGTTCCGCCATATGCAGCAATGCATGCATTATCACCGCCGGCATTTCCGCGATCCGTCGTGGCTGCCGCCCGGACGCGTGCTGGAGATGTGCACGATCGACGGCGCCAAGGCGTTGGGAATGGAAAAGGAAGTCGGCTCGCTGGAGCCCGGCAAGAAGGCCGACGTCGTGCTGGTCGATCTGCGCCGACCGCATCTTTATCCCGCCCACATGCCGCTGTTCCGCATCGTCTGTTTCGCCAACGGCAACGACGTGCACACGGTCATCGTCGACGGCGTGATCCTTCTGGAGGATCGACGCGCGGTGGGCGTCGACGAGAACGCCGTCCTCGACGAAGCCCAGCGCGAGGCCGACCTGATGATCGAGCGCGCAGGGCTGGAGGCGCTGCTCGAGACGCCGGCGACGTTCTGGAGCCACACGCGCGCGCCGGACCGGCTGCGCGCGCATTGAGCGCGCTACGGGTCCGCGCGGCATTCCGGAAGGCATCTGCTTAAAGCTTCTTTACTTTCCACGATGTTTGGCGATTTGATCGGTCATGTGTCGTCGATCGGGGAAGGGCGTCGCCATGTCGGCCGAAGCGAGATTGAAGGCGTTGGGAATCGTGCTGCCGGAAACGATCGTGCCGGTCGCGACATATGTGCCGTATCGTCTGCACGCGGACACGCTTTACCTGTCCGGCCAAGGACCGCGCCGGAAGGAAGGCGGCTACGAGACCGGCATCGTCGGTAAAGACGTGACGGTCGAAGCCGCCTATCAGCACGCACGGACGGTCGGTCTCGGGATTCTCGCGACGGCACGCCAAGCGCTCGGCAGTCTCGATCGCATCGATTATGTCGTGAAGCTGCTGGGCATGGTCAACGCCGTCCCCGGCTTCGGATCGCAGCCGCAAGTGATCAACGGCTGCTCGGATCTTTTGGTCGAGGTGTTCGGCGACGCGGGCCGCCATGCGCGTTCGGCCGTCGGTATGGGCAGTTTGCCCAACAACATGACGATAGAAATCGAAGCGATCTTCGCCGTGAAGCGTTGATCGGATGCGTCTCGGCGATCCGGGCCTTCTTCCGAGCGTGTCCGGACGGCGAATCCGCGATACGCGCAGATGATGCGGCGGGCCGGCGCCGGCAGACGTCGCTTCACCGGTGGAAACGTTCGGGGCCGGCTTTGCGCCGTTTCGCGCTCAGCGCGGCGCGAGCGGCACCCCGACATAAGCGCCGAACTCGGTGACGAAGTCGCACGCCACGCAAGCGTGAACGCGGCCCTGGCGGTCGTCGAAGGTCGCACGCGCGTGCACGGGAAAGACCGGCTGGTGCCATACGCCCGGGTCGATATGCACGCCGAAGCCGCCGTCGAAATGGAAGGCGACGAAATCCTCCGGCTTCACGTCGTCGCCTGGCTTGGCCAGCAGCGCCACGAACGGCGCGCCATCGCGCGGTACGAAAATCTGTCCGCCGTCGGGGTGGTAATTCGCCTCGTGCGTATAGAGCAGCGTCGGGTCGGCCGGATCGCAGTCCTCGCGCGCGTCGGCGGGGTCGTCGAACCAGCCGGTCACGTAGCCGCGCCCGACCGCGTGGTTCACCGCGTGCTGCACCTGGCCGCGCCGGACCATTTCGAACGTGTCCTCGACCGTGCCGCCTTCGTTGCCCGTGCCATCGACGATCTTTCGCCAGCCCGGTTGGGGCCAAGTTACGATCGTGACCAACCCTGTCGCGAAATCGCGCACGATGTGCCCATAGCCTTCCAAAGACTCGGGGGTCGCACGCACGAACGGTGCGATAAAAACGCGGGCTGCACCGCGCGAAATCGACGGCATCGCATTCAGATCGACGCCCGCGAAATTCGAAAAATCGACTTGGCCGCCCATGCTCCGCCCTCCGGTTTCGGCCCGAACAAGTCTGCACGGCTTGAAAATTCCCCGCAATGCTGATGACAAACCGGGGTGTTCCGTCGGATGCTGGCGCCCGGTATCGGAAGGCCCAAGCTTGAAGGACAGTGCGCTTTGTCACAGATCATTCCCGTCGCCCCCTTCGATTGCGTCGTGTTCGGCGGAACGGGCGACCTCGCCACGCGCAAATTGCTGCCTGCCCTTTGGCATCGCGACGCCGACGGCCAGCTCCCGGCCGAGGTGCGGATCGTCGCCGTCTCGCGCAAGGGTTTCGACGACGCGGCCTACCGCAAATTCGTCGAGGAGAATCTGCGCCCCGAGCTGACCCCGGACGAGAAGCCGCTCTGGGATCGGTTCATGGCGCGCTTGCGCCATGTGACGTTGGACGCAGAGGGCGAGCAAGGTTGGTCCGGGCTCACCGATGCGCTCAAAGGCGGCGATTCGTATGTCCGCGTCGTCTATCTCGCCACATCGCCCAAGTTCTTCGGGCCGATCGCGCGACGCCTGGTCAAGCAGGGCCTCGTAACCCCGCTCACACGCCTGGTGGTCGAGAAGCCGATCGGCTCCGATCTCGCCTCAGCGCGGCGGATCAACGACGAAATCGGCGCGGTGATCGAAGAATCCGCGATCTATCGCATCGACCATTATCTGGGCAAAGAAACGGTCCAGAACCTGATCGCGCTGCGTTTCGCCAATTCGATGTTCGAGCCGCTGTGGTCGTCGCAATGGATCGACCATGTGCAGATCACGGTCGCGGAAACGGTCGGGCTCGAAAGCCGAGCGGACTACTACGATGGTTCGGGCGCCTTGCGCGACATGGTGCAGAACCATCTTGTTCAGCTTCTCTGCCTTGTGGCGATGGAGCCGCCGCGCGCCTTCGCGGCCGACGCGGTGCGCGACGAGAAGCTGAAAGTGCTGCGTGCGTTGAGCCCCGTGGCCCCCGGCAGTGTGGTGCGCGGGCAGTATGTCGCGGGCGCGATCGCCGGCACTGCGGTACGTTCCTACGCCGACGATCTCGGTAAGGGCCGCACCAGCCGCACGGAGACTTTTGTCGCGATCAAGACCGAGATCGCCAATTGGCGCTGGGCAGGCGTGCCGTTCTATTTGCGCACCGGCAAGCGGCTGGCCGGCAAGAACTCGGAGATCGTGATCGCCTTCAAGCCCGTTCCGCATTCGCTGTTCGGCGAGGGAGTCAAGCTCGAAGCCAATCGCTTGGTCGTGCGCTTGCAACCGGACGAAGGCATCACGCTTCGTTTGATGACGAAGGAGCCCGGGCCCGGCGGCATGCGTTTGCGCGCGGCACCGCTCGATCTCTCCTTCGCGGAGGAATTCTCCGTCCGCTTTCCGGAGGCCTACGAGCGCCTTTTGATGGACGTGGTGCGCGGCAACCAGACACTTTTCATGCGGCGCGACGAGGTCGAGGCCGCGTGGAGCTGGATCGATCCGCTGGTGCGCGATTGGGAGCGCGGGAGCGAGGCACCCAAAAGCTACGTCGCCGGCAGCTGGGGGCCGGCGGCGGCCACCGCGTTGATCGAGCGCGACGGCCGCACTTGGCACGAGGAACTCGGCTAAGCGGGCCGCATGCCGTCGGCGAAAGGATCGTTCGCGTCGCGCAGCAGCGTGGCTTCCGCCACGACATAGGCGCGGCCGCGAATCCGCGGCACGATCCGTCCGTTTTCGCCCGGGCGGTATTTCGCCTCGAAGCGGCTGCCGACGATGCTTTCCTGCAACCATTCGTCGCCCGGCGCCAATTTTCCGTCGGCGGCGAGGCAGGCAAGCTTGGCGCTGGTGCCCGTACCGCACGGCGAACGGTCGTAAGCCCCGCCCGGGCACAGCACGAAATTACGGCTATGCGCGGCCGGATCGGCGGGCGGGCCGAAGAACTCGACATGGTCGATCTTGCCGCCATCTTCGCCTTTGATTCCGGCGGCGGCGAGGGCGCGCATCGTCGCGTCGGCGGCGCGCGTCAGCGCCGGGATAGCACTCGTCGTCAGCGCGCAGGGCGCGTGGGAAACGAGGAAGAACCAGTTCCCGCCCCAGGCGATATCGCCGACGACCGTGCCGATATCGGGCACATCGACAGGCACCGCCTTGCGATAGCGATAGGCGGGGACGTTCTCGATCTCGACCTCGTTGCGGCCAAGCAGATCGACCGCGACGTCGCCGACCGGCGTTTCGAAGCGATGCGTGCCGGGTTTGATCCGACCCATATGCGCGAGCGTCACCGCCAACCCGATGGTGCCGTGGCCGCACATGCCGATGACGCCGACATTGTTGAAGAAGATCACACCGGCGGCGGCGGTCGGATCGACCGGTTCGCACAGCAACGCGCCGACGACCGCATCGTTGCCGCGCGGCTCGTTCACCGCGAAGCTGCGCACATGGTCGAATCTCTCGGCGAAAATGCGCCGGCGTTCGGCCATGCCGCCTTTGCCGAGATCGGGCCCGCCGTCGATCACGACGCGTGTGGGTTCGCCTTCGGTGTGGGAGTCGATGACGCGCATGGGCCGGGCCTTATCCGAAGCGTTGGAGATCGTAGGGGGCGAGCGGGATCGAAGAATGCGTGTCGCCGGCGCATGCGGCGACGAGTTCTCCGGTGATCGCCGCAAGGGTCACGCCGAGATGCTGGTGCCCGAAAGCGTAAAGCAGATTGGCGGCCTTGCGCGAACGCCCGATCGCCGGAATGTAATCGGGCAGTGTCGGACGATTGCCGATCCATCGCGTGCGCGCCGAACCTTTGGGCAAGCCCAGCGCAACGGCATGGGCGTCGAGCTTCGCCCATTTGCGCGGATCGCTGGGGGCATCGACGCGCGAAAACTCGGTGAAGCTTGTCATGCGCAGCGTATTCGCGAAGCGCGTAATGATCGCCGAGCGGTCGCCGAAGGCGATCGGCGGCAAGTCGCGCGGCCATTCGGCCTCGCTCACGGTGGTGTCGATGTGATAGCCGCGTTCGGCGATCAGCGGGACGGGGCCTTCGATCCCGCGCAGCAATTTGCCGGACCATGCGCCGCCCGCCACCAGAATGCGCTCGGCGTCCATAGCGGTGCCGTCGGCGAGGAACGCGCGCGCGCGGCCGTTCTCGATATCAAGCCGTACGACGATGCCGATCCGCTTCGTGCCGCCGGCTTGGCGGAACGCGTCGTCGAGTTTGCCGCGCAAGGCTTGCAGGTCGACGACCTGTCCCGTGCCGCTGAAGCGCACGGCGCCGGCGGGCTTGATCGCAAGACGGCGGGCGAGCATCGCAATCTCGCCGTCGCTCGCGGGGCGCGCGTTAGCGTAGCCGTAGTCGGTGGCGCAAGCCGCGCGAATGCCGGCTTGGGCCGTCGCTTGCTTTTCCCAAACGACGAAATGACCTTGCTCACGGATCAATTCGGTGGCGCCGACTTCGGCTGCAAGGCGATGCCAGGCCGGCAGCGCGGCCGCGACGAGCGCCTTGAGCGCGCGCGCGCCCTCTTCGTAGCGCGCCGTCGCGGCGATGAAGCGCAAGCCGAAGGGCAGCCACGCGCCGATATCGCGCGGCGGGAACGCGGCGGGCCCGCCGGCGCTATAGAGCCGTTTGTGGATTGACAGCAGCGTGGTGACCGAGGCGAGCGGCGCCACCTGCTCGCCGGCGAGATGCCCGGCATTGCCGAACGAAGCCGCGCGCGCGGGATCGCCCGCATCGACCAGGGTCGTTGCGAAGCCCGCTTGCTGCAGGCGCCAGGCGGCGGCCGCGCCGACGAAACCGCCGCCGATCACCAGCGCGGTGCGCGTTGTCATGTGTTCGCCTGAGCCCAGGCCGCGTACCAAGTCTTGAACCGCGTCCACGCCGTCTCGGCATAGTGGCGTTGGCTCGCCGACAATTCGTCCGACGCGTTGAAATGCAGCGCGTATTCGGGATGTCCTGCCAGAACCATCAAGTACTTGTAGTAAAGCACGAGATCGGTCCCTTCGTCGAAACTCGACAAGACGTGCAAGGCTTTGTCGAGTTCGTGGGCGCGGCGGAGGGCTACCGGATCGCCGCCGGCCGCTTTGCGGCTCAACTCGACGAGATGCAGAACTTCGGCGGGCAGCGCGTTGCCGATACCCGTGATCGCGCCGACGGCGCCGCAATTGACGAAACCGTGGACGACTTGCGTATCCACGCCGACCAGCAGCATCAGCGACTTGTCTCGGCCGGTGATGTGTTCGGCGGCATAAGTCAGCGCCGCCGCGCCGCCGAATTCCTTGAAGCCGATCAAATGCGGATGTTTGGCGTGCAGCTCGAAAAAAAGCGCGGCCTTGGTTTCGTAGCCGTAATAGGGGCTGTTGTAGATGACCGAAGGCAAACCCTTGCCCGCTTCCAGCACGTCCATGAAATGCGCGCGCTGCGCCGCTGCGGAGGATCCGCGCGATAGAACGCGCGGAATTATCATAAGGCCTTGCGCGCCGACTTTTTTGGCGTGCGCGGCGAGGGCTGCGGCCCGCGCCGGACTTTGAGCGCCGGTACCCACGACGACCGGGACCCCGGCGGCGGTGAGACGTTCCACACCGATCATCCGCGCCTCGTCGGTCAGCAGCGGCCAGTCGCCCATCGATCCGCAATAGACGACGGCGCACATGCCGGCGCGGATCTGCGCCTTTCCCGCGCGTACCAGCGCATCGAAATCAGGCTCGCGCCCCTTGGTGCAGGGCGTCATAAGGGCCGGAATAGTGCCGCGGAACGGGTTCACCTGCATGGGCGGATCCTTCTCGTCGAACGTCGAGAAGGTAGATTGGCCGAAATCCGCCCCGGCCGGAAGTCCCGCGCGCCGCCGGTGCGGCCGCGCGCGGGATCCTTTGGCGTCAGGCGAGGTCGTAGCGATCGGCGTCCATCACCTTCGTCCAGGCTTTGACGAAGTCAGCGACGAATTTCTGCGTCGCGTCCGCCGCTCCGTAGACTTCGGCCAACGCGCGCAGACGCGAATCCGAGCCGAAGACCAGATCGGCGCGGGTGCCCGTCCACTTGACCTTGCCGGTCTTGCGTTCGCGCGCTTCGTAGACGCCGTCGCCGGCGGGCTTCCACTCGTAGTCCATGTCGAGCAGATTGACGAAGAAGTCGTTCGTCAGCTTGCCGATGCGGTCGGTGAACACGCCGTGCTTGCTGCCGCCCGAGTTGGCACCGAGCACGCGCAAGCCGCCGACCAGCACCGTCATCTCCGGCGCGGTCAACCTCAGCAACTGCGCGCGATCGACAAGCGCCACTTCGGCGGGCACGCGCGTCTTGCCCTTCACGAAGTTGCGGAAGCCGTCGATCAAGGGCTCCAGCGGGGCGAAGGACGGCACGTCGGTCTGGTCTTGAGACGCGTCGGCACGGCCCGGCGCGAAGGGCACGGTCGTTTCCACACCCGCGTCCTTTGCGGCCTTCTCGACGGCCGCACTGCCTGCGAGCACGATCAGATCGGCGATCGAAACCTTCTTGCCGCCCTTGGCGCTCGCGTCGAATTCGGCCTTCACCTTCTCCAGCGCCGCCAGAACCCTGGCGAGCTGGACGGGTTCGTTGACCGGCCAATCCTTCTGCGGGGCCAAGCGTACGCGCGCCCCATTGGCGCCGCCGCGCTTGTCCGAGCCGCGGAAGGTCGAAGCCGAGGCCCAGGCGGCAGCCACGAGTTCCGACACCGTCAAGCCGCTCGCCAGAATCTTCGCCTTCAGCGCCGCGATATCGGTCGCGTCGACCAGCTTGTGATCGACCGCCGGGATCGGATCCTGCCAGGGCAGGACTTCCTTCGGCACCAGCTTGCCGAGATAGCGCGCGCGCGGGCCCATATCGCGATGGGTCAGCTTGTACCAAGCGCGGGCGAAGGCATCGGCGAACGCGGCGGGGTCCGCCAGGAACCGGCGCGAGATCTTCTCGTAGGCCGGATCGAAGCGCAGCGCCAGATCGGACGTCAGCATCGCGGGCGCGTGCGTCTTGTTCGGATCGAATGCGTCCGGGATCGTGCCCGCGCCCGCGTTGTTCTTCGGGCGCCACTGATGCGCCCCCGCCGGGCTTTTCGTGAGTTCCCAGTCGTATTTGAACAGATTGGTGAAGTAGTCGTGACTCCATTTCACCGGCGTCGAGGTCCAGGTGACTTCGAGACCGCTGGTGATCGCGTCGCCCGCTTTGCCCGCGCCATGCGTGCTGGCCCAGCCGAAGCCCTGCGCTTCGATCGTCGCCGCTTCGGGGTCGGCGCCGACATGGGCGGCGTCGCCCGCACCATGCGTTTTCCCAAAAGTATGGCCGCCGGCGATCAGCGCTACTGTTTCCTCGTCGTCCATCGCCATCCGCGCGAAGGTTTCGCGGATATCGCGCGCCGAGGCGACCGGGTCGGGGTTGCCGTTCGGGCCTTCGGGATTGACGTAGATCAGCCCCATTTGCACGGCGGCGAGCGGGTTTTCGAGCTCGCGATCGCCGCTATAGCGCTGGTCGTCGAGCCACTTCGTTTCGGGGCCCCAATAGACCGACTGGTCGGGTTCCCAAGTATCGGCGCGTCCGCCGGCGAAGCCGAAGGTCTTGAAGCCCATCGATTCGAGCGCGACGTTGCCGGCCAGGATCATCAGATCGGCCCATGAGATTTTGCGGCCGTACTTCTGCTTCACGGGCCACAACAAACGGCGCGCCTTGTCGAGATTGACGTTGTCGGGCCAGCTGTTCAGCGGTGCGAAGCGCTGCTGCCCGTCGCCCGCCCCGCCGCGCCCGTCGGCGATGCGATAGGTGCCCGCGCTGTGCCAGGCCATGCGCACGAACAAACCGCCGTAATGGCCGAAATCCGCCGGCCACCAATCCTTCGAATCGGTCATCACCGCGTGCAGATCCTTGACCACGGCGTCGAGATCGAGGCTCTTGAATTCCTTCGCATAGTCGAAATCCGGCCCCATCGGGTCGGACACTTGCGAATGCTGGTGCAGCATCTGAAGATTCAGCTGCTCGGGCCACCAGGCCTGATTGGTCTTGCCGGTATGCCCGAAGGGGCATTGGCCGGCGGCGGTTTTTTCGGTTTGCGAGCCCATCTGATTCTCCCGTGGACGTTTGAAGACATTCGCGGCCCGAAGGCGGACCGTGATCGAAGCTTCGATCCGGCGGCCTGACCGCGTCCAACGGGCTTTATCGGTCGTATCAATCGAATTTGGCGATTGTATGGCGATAGAACGATGAAGTTATCGATGATTTATCGGCGCATATCGGTCGTCGGGTCTCAATGCGCGAGCGCGGCGATCGCGGCGTCGTTCACGCTCTCGGCGATCTTGCCGTTCGCGATCAATGCGGTCGCGGCGGCGAGATCGGGCGCCATATAGCGATCCTCGTCGAGGGCGGGCACTGCTTGGCGCAAGGCCGCGATCGCGTTGCGCAACTTGGCACTGGTCGTCAGCGGCGCGCGTAACTCCACGCCTTGCGCCGCGCACAGCGCCTCGATTCCCAGAATGCCGAAGAGATTCTCGGTCATCGCCAGCAGGCGGCGCGCGCCATGGCAGGCCATCGAGACGTGATCTTCCTGATTCGCGGAAGTCGGCGTCGAATCGACCGACGCGGGATGCGACATCTGTTTGTTCTCGCTCATCAGCGCCGCCGAGGTCACTTCCGCGATCATCAGGCCGGAATTGAGGCCGGGCTTGCGCGTGAGGAAGGCGGGCAGGCCGTAGCTTAGCGCGGGATCGACCAGCAATGCGATGCGCCGCTGCGCGATCGCGCCGATCTCGCATACCGCGATGGCGATCTGATCGGCCGCGAAGGCGACCGGCTCGGCATGGAAATTCCCGCCCGACACGACGCTGTCGTCGGGCAGCACCAACGGATTGTCGGTGACGGCGTTGGCCTCGATCTCCAGTGTGGCGCCGGCTTGGCGCAGCAAGTCGAGGCACGCCCCGTCGACCTGCGGCTGGCAGCGCAGACAATAGGGGTCCTGCACGCGCTCGTCGCCGTCGAGATGGCTTTGCCGTATCACCGAGCCGTCGAGCAGCCCGCGCAGCGCCGCCGCCGTTTCGATTTGGCCGCGATGGCCGCGCAACGTGTGAATCCCCTCGACGAAAGGTGCCGACGATCCCATCGCCGCATCGACCGACATGGCGCCCGTCACAAGCGCGGCGGCGAGCGCGCGCTTGGCGCGGAAGTACCCCGCCAAGGCAAGCGCGGTCGAAGCTTGCGTGCCGTTGATGAGGGCGAGGCCTTCCTTGGCGACGAGCGAGACGGGACGAAGCCCTGCGCGATTCAGCGCCTCGCCGCCGGAAAGCCGCTCGCCCCGATAGAAGGCTTCCGCTTCGCCCATCATGACGGCGGCGAAATGGGCGAGGGGGGCGAGATCGCCGGATGCGCCGACCGAGCCCTTCTCGGGAATGAGCGGCGTGACGCCTTTCTCGAGCATCGCTTCGATCAAGCGCACGAGATCGAGCCGCACGCCCGAAGCGCCGCGTCCGAACGAAATCAATTTCAGCGCCATAATCAAGCGCACGACGTCCTCGGGCATCGGCGCGCCCACGCCGCAGCAATGCGACAGGATCAGATTGCGCTGCAACTTGGCGGTGTCGCCCACCGCGATTTTGACCGAGGCGAGTTTGCCGAAGCCCGTATTGATGCCGTAGACCGGCTCGTTGCCCGCGGCGATCGTCGCCACGCGCTTGGCCGCCGCTTCGATGCGTGCATCGCCGCCGCGGTCCAGAACCGCGCGCTGGCCCCGCCAGTAGATCGAGGCCAGTTGTTCGAGCGTGACGTGGCCGGGGCGGAGCGTGACGGTCATGACGAAATCCTCAGAGTTGCGCTTGAAGCTGGTAGCCGGGTTTGAATATCTGGCGCACGGCGGTGACGACCTGGCCGCCGCGCCGCGTGATGCGGTCGATGGCCATTAAGCCGTCGCCGCGCGCGCAATGCAGAATATCGGCGTCGCGCTTGTTCGCGACGGCCGCCGAAAAGGCGATTTCGCCGCCTTCGAAGGGCACGTTGCGGACCAGCCATTCGTTGGCGCTGATCTCGGCGAAGTCGACTTTGCGCGCCTTGGGCACGGCGGCGAGATTGATCCAGCGATCCTCGTAGACATAGGGCGCGTCGTCGCCCATATGCAGCGTGACGAGATGCAGGTGCGCCTCGCCAACCTTCGCCTTAAGGCGCGCGCGCGCGGCGAGCGGCGGCTCGGCGATCTTGCGCGATACGAGCTCGTGAAAATAACGCAGCCCTTTGCCTTCGATCTCGACGCGCAGCACGGGAATGTCGAGCTTCGCCTTGCGCACGGGGTTCAGCGCCACGCGGGTGCCCGCCTTGCGGCGGCGGTCGAGTAGCCCGTCCTCCGCCAATTGGCGCAGGGCCCGGTTCACCGTGGCGCGCGCGCAGCCGAACTCCTCGGCCAGCGCCTCCTCGTGCGGGATCGAATCGCCGGGGCGCCAGATATGCGCGCGGATACGGCGCAGCACTTCGGTTTGTACCGCTTGCCAAGAATTGATTTCGGCCCCTTTCATGCGGGCAGGTCCTTGACTCGGATAATATGTATATAGTTATTATATATAACAGCGCACATGACAAGGGGGCGAAATGACCGATCCGCGCCACAACTCCCGCGACATCTACCCCCCGACGGGGCCGGAAAAAACCGCCAAATCCTGGCAAACGGAAGCCGCGATGCGGATGCTGATGAACAATCTGCATCCCGACGTGGCGGAGAATCCGCACGAGCTCGTCGTCTATGGCGGCATTGGGCGCGCGGCGCGCACTTGGAAGGATTTCGACGCGATCGTCGGCAGTCTCAAAAAGCTGGAAGGCGACGAAACGCTGGTCGTGCAGTCGGGTAAGCCGGTGGCGGTCGTGCGCACGCATGCGGACGCGCCGCGCGTATTGATCGCCAACTCAAATCTGGTGCCGCGCTGGGCCAATTGGGACCATTTCGGCGAACTCGACCGCAAAGGCCTGATGATGTACGGCCAAATGACGGCGGGCTCGTGGATTTACATCGGCACGCAAGGCATCGTGCAGGGCACGTACGAGACTTTCGCCGAAGCCGGTCGTCAGCACTACAAGGGCGACCTGAAAGGCAAATGGATCCTGACCGCCGGTCTCGGCGGTATGGGCGGGGCGCAGCCGCTGGCGGCCGTCATGGCGGGTGCGTGCTGCCTTGCCGTCGAATGCGATGAGACGCGCGCCGACGCGCGTATCCGCACGCGGTATTGCGACGAGAAGACCCACAGCCTCGACGAGGCGCTGGCGATGATCGAGCGCTGGACGAAGGCCGGTCAGGCGCGTTCGGTCGCGCTGATCGGCAACGCCGCCGAAGTGTTCCCTGAAATCCTGCGCCGGATGAAGGCGGGCGAGAAACTGCCCAACGGCCGGCCGGACATCGTCACCGACCAGACCTCGGCGCACGATCCCTTGCACGGCTACCTACCGCTCGGCTGGAAACTCGGCGAATGGCGCGCGCGCCAGGAAACCGATCCCAAAGGCGTCGAGAAGGCCGCGCGCGCGTCGATGAAGGCGCATGTCGCCGCGATGGTCGGGTTCTGGAACGCGGGCGTGCCCACGCTCGATTACGGCAACAACATCCGCCAGGTGGCGCGCGACGAAGGCCTGGAGAACGCCTTCGCGTTCCCCGGTTTCGTGCCCGCCTATATCCGCCCGCTGTTCTGCAAGGGGATCGGGCCGTTCCGCTGGTGTGCGCTGTCGGGGGATCCGGAGGACATCTACAAGACCGATGCCGCGATGAAGCGCCTGTTCCCGGAGAACAAGCACCTTCACAACTGGCTCGACATGGCGCGCGAGCGCATCGCGTTCCAAGGCCTGCCTGCGCGTATCTGCTGGATCGGCCTGGGCGACCGCCATCGTGCCGGTTTGATGTTCAACGAGATGGTGGCGAAGGGCGAGCTGAAAGCGCCGATCGTCATCGGTCGCGACCATCTGGATTCGGGCTCGGTGGCGAGCCCGAACCGCGAAACCGAGGCGATGCGCGACGGGTCCGACGCCGTGTCGGATTGGCCGCTACTCAACGCGCTGGTCAACACCGCGTCGGGCGCCACCTGGGTCAGCCTGCATCACGGCGGCGGTGTGGGCATGGGCTACAGCCAGCACGCGGGCATGGTGATCGTCGCCGACGGAACGCCCGAAGCGGCAAGACGCTTGGAGCGCGTATTGTGGAACGATCCGGCGTCGGGCGTGTGGCGCCACGCCGATGCGGGCTACGAGGACGCGATCGCTTGCGCCAAGCAGCATCAGCTGCGCTTGCCGGGCATTCTCGGCAATTAAAACGTGATGACGTAAAGCCCGGCGGTCCCCCGCAGGATCGCCGGGCCGTTCTCGACAATCAACGTGTCGCCCGCGCCGAGCGCGTCGGTGGCGCCGGTCGCGCAGTGGATCAGCAAGAAGCGCGTCGACTTGTCGATCGTCGCTCCGCCGGCGAGATCGAGCCGCGTCATCGACGGCGTGTAGCCCAAGCCCCGCCGCGCCATCGCGTTGAGGTCGGTCACCGGACCGCCGAGCAGTTCGGCGCAGGCGGGGACGTCGCCGGCAAAAGCGAGCGGCGGCGTCGCTTGCGTGAGCTTGATCGGCGCTTGATCGCCGAGCGTGAGCGCAATGCCGGCGCCCGAGAGGATCGCGAGATGGCGATCGATCGCGGGAAACTCGGAGAACGGACCGCCGGCGGCGACGTTCGCCATGCTCACGCGCCACTCGAAATTCGAAAGATCCGCGTTGGCTGGATGGATCGCGATCTCGGCGGTTGAACCGAGACCGTTCTTCCATCTGGCGACGCGACAATCCGAGCGCCGGATAAGCCGCATCACTTCACGGCGATCACGTTGCCGGGCGCTGGTCGCCGGCGCGTGCTCGCATCGGCCCGCGCGGACGGGAGCAAGGATGTCAGCATCGCGCCATTCGCCGTCGGTTGGATCGTCGGGCAATTCAAGGTCGGCTCGATCGCATGCGCTTGCTCGCACCCGTAAAGCCCGCGTGTCTCTATGGCGCCGGTCTCGACCATTTCAGTCATGCGCGCGATATGAAGCTCGACACGCCCGCCGACCCGATGCTGTTCACGACGCCGCCTTCGGCGATCGCCGGGCCCGAGGCGCCGGTCGTCCATCCGATCGAGGCGCAGGATCTGCATTTCGAAGCCGTGGTGGCGGCCGTCACCGGCAAAAAGGGGCGGTGCGTTCCGGAGGCCAGGGCGCTGGGCTACGTCTTCGGACATGCGTGCGCCAACGACATCAGCGAGCGCATGGTTCAGGCAGAGGGAATGAGGCAAGGCTACCTCGTGCTGGACAAGGCATTCGTCAGATTCAAACAGATCGGCCCGTCGATCGCGTCGGCCCTGGATGCGGGCGGCGTCAAGATCATCGGGCTACAGTATCGGTGCGGCAACGTCAACGACCTCGTCCACTCGATCAACCCTCTTATCGCGTATTTGAGCAGCGGCATCAAACTGCATCCCGGCCACGTTACAATGATGGGAACGCCAGCGAGCGTGGGGCCGGGCGTGTCGGGCGACTTGGTCGAGATTGGGATTCCGCAGGCGGGTATACTGCGCAATCCGGGGGACGCCGGACAAGTTTAGGGGACGCAGAACATGGCCAGAAAAATCCGTTTCGCGCTCGTCGGTCTCGGCATGGCCTCGCGCCCGCATGCGCGCGGCTTGAAGGACCTCGAAGCCGCCGGCGTGCTAGATGTCGCGGGCGTGTTCGCGCGCGACCAAGCCAAGCGAGAGGCGTTCGCCGCCGCCAACGGATGGCGTGCCGCACCGTCGCTCGAATCACTCGCGACCGACAAGTCGATCGACGCGGTGCTCATGCTGACCCCGCCCAATGCGCGCGTCGAGCTCGTCGAGCTATTCGCCGCGAACGGCAAGGCGATCCTGATGGAAAAGCCGGTCGAGCGCACGACGGCGGCGGCCGAAAAGGTCGTCGCGCGCTGCGAAGCGGCGAACGTACCGCTGGGCATCGTGTTCCAGCACCGCTTGAAGCCCGCCGCGCGCGCGATGCGCGAGCTTTTGGATTCCGGGCGCCTGGGCAGGATCGGCCTCGTGCGCCTCGACGTGCCGTGGTGGCGCCCGCAAAGCTACTACGACGAGCCCGGGCGCGGCACGCTGGCGCGCGACGGCGGCGGCGTGCTGATCTCGCAGGCGATCCACGCGATGGATATGATGCTTGCCCTGACGCCAGACGTGGTGGACGTGATGGCGCTGGCCGGCACGACCAGTCTCCACAGGATGGAAGCGGAGGATTTCGCCGGGGCGGGTTTGCGCTTCGCCGACGGATCGATCGGCACCATCGTCGCGACGACCGCCAACTTTCCCGGCGCCATGGAAACCTGCGTGTTCAACGGCGAGAACGGCACGGCGACGCTCGACGCTTCGACGCTAAACGTGCAATGGCGCGACGGCAAGACCGAGACGGCGGGCGTATCGGGCGTGGGAACGGGCGGCGGCGCCGATCCGATGGCCTTCGATCACGGCCCGCATCGCGATGTCATCGCCGACTTCGCATCCGCCGTGGCGGAAGGCCGCAAGCCATCGATCGACGGTCGCTCCGCCTTGCGCGTGCATCGCTTGATCGACGCTATTCTCGAATCGTCGCGTCAGGGCGCGCGCGTCGCCGTTGCGAAGGGTCGAGTATAAAGGACGGCGAGATCTCGATCGGCATTCCGGGCGTCGATCACCGTCGTATCTATGGCATGCTGAGCGCCGGCTGTGTGGCCGTCGCGTGGTGGGCCGAAGGCGCCCCCTGCCGCGGGCGGGTTTCGTCAAACGCTTCCCCGACCTTCCGCGCGTCGCCGACAAACGCGCGATCTTGGAAGATGGTTCGATCGATCTTCTGCTGATCGCTTGCGCGCCGTCGGATCGGGCGGTGTTTGCGATCGAAGCGATGCGCCGCGGCAAGGACGCGACGCTCGACAAATCCGGTTGCGTTCCGGCCGCCGAGCTCGCCGCCTTGCGCGCGGCACAAAGCGAGAAGGGGCGCATTTGGTCGGTCGACTTCTCCGAACGTTTCGAAGTGCCCGCCGTCACCGAAGCGGTGGAACTGGTGGCGCAAGGAGGCATCGGCCGAATCCGTTCGACGACCGGCCTCGAGCCGCATCGCCATAATCCGCACACGCGGGCGCCCTGGTTCCATTCGCGCAAATCGAACGGCGGCGTTCTGTTCGACATCGGCTCGCACCGGATCGACCAGTTCCTGTCCTTCACGGAATATGAAGACGCCGAGATCGTGTCGGCGACGAGCGCCAATCTCGCCCATCGCGACGTTCCGGATTTCGAGGATTTCGGCGAGATCGTCCAGAAATGCGCGCAAGGAAAGGGCTATATCCGCGTCGATAGCTTCACCCCCGACGCTTTGCCCAATTGGGACGACGGTCGGCTGTTTCTGACGTGAACGGAATATCCGTTGACTTGAGGCGCTGCATCGCATGTTGTGCCGCGGCATACGGCGATGACGCGGAGTGAACGACGATGGCTTCCCAACCGCCCGCTTCTTTGGTCGAGGGCTATCTTTCGTTCCGCGCGCGCCGTCTGCCGGGAGAGCAGTCGCGCTTCACGCAGCTCGCCGAAACGGGTCAATCGCCGAGCGTGATGATCGTCGGCTGCTGCGATTCCCGCGTATCGCCGGAAGCGATCTTCGACGCGCGGCCGGGCGAAATGTTCGTCGTGCGCAACGTTGCCAACATCGTGCCGCCCTATCAGCCCGACGGCGGTCTGCACGGCACCAGTGCAGCTCTCGAATATGGCGTCATCGCGTTGAAGGTGGAGCACATCGTCGTGCTGGGTCATGGCGGCTGCGGCGGCATCGCCGCCTATGTCGATGCGGGCCGTAAGCCGCTGTCGCCCGGGGACTTCGTCGGAGCCTGGATTTCCCAGCTCGACGGCGCGGCGCAACTCGTGCCCGATTGCGACCGCGAGCTACCGGAGGATTTTGCCCGCGCGCTGGAGGTCGCGAGTCTGCGCGCCAGTATTGCTGCGTTGCGAACCCATCCGTGCATCGGCACGCTGGAAAAGCGCGGACGCTTACAACTGCACGCCGCACATTTCGCCATTCGCACCGGCGTTCTGCGCTGGCTCGACCAGGAGACGGGCCAGTTGCGGCCGGTCGCCAGCGACAAACGGGTCGACGCCGCACCGCTCCGTTGTGCGCCGGGGATGAAAAAGATCGTTCGTTGATTGCCAAGTTGCGTGTTGAATTTTCGTACATACTTAACGTTTATTATCGAAAATGGAGCTAGAAGATGGGTGCGAATGACATCCCCGGAGCGGCGTAGAACTGGATTGATCGACAGGATCGCGGCGCCCGAATGGGCCGCGACCGCCTTCGCATTGTGTGTCATTGTTGGAATTTGGAGCGTCGCATATCTGTCGATGCGCCAGGCCCGCGAGCAGCTCGTGGAAATGGCGCAAAGCGAAATCCTCGGCGCGCAAAATCTGATCGCGGCGCAGGTCGGCCGCACGATCGATGCGGCCGCCGCGCTGCTGGTCGGCGTCGATTTTTGGCTGGGCGAGCAGTTCGACTCGACTGTCGCCGAGGATTTGGAAGTTGTGACGGATCGTATCCGCCGCAGCCAGAAACTGGCCATCGCCGTCAATCTTTACGATGCGGCGGGCGACGAGATCGTCCTTGGCGGCCGGCCGTCCCGGCCGATCGATCGTGTCGAACGGCGGTCGCTTTTGGCGCTTACCGAAAAACCGCAAGATGTGGTCTCAATCGGGCTCGATTTGGGATCGCGTGCGGGCGAACGCCATATCCACGTCGTCAAGCGCGCGAGCCAGAACGTTTTGGGGGCCGTCTTCATCGTGGCGCTGATCCCAGCGGCGCATCTCGATCGGCATTTCGAGCAGATACTCGTTACTGCGCCCGGCATGATCGGCGTGATACGCGGCGACGGCCTGGTCGTCTATCGGTATCCCGATAGCGAAGGCCTCGTGGGCACGCGTTTCGATCTCGAAGCTTTGCTCGGCCGCGGCAGATTCCTCGGTGACTCGGGGCTGCTCAGGGATGTCCGCGGGCCGGACGGAAGCGCCCTGACCGTGGCGTTTAAACGGGTCGACGATCTGCCGATCGCGTCCTACGCTCGGTTTCGCCAATCGGACATCGATCAGCTCGCGGCGGCGCGTGGCCGTCCGGTACTTGCGTTCGCCGTGCTTGCCACGGTGCTGACGCTGGCGATGGTGGCGGCTGTGATCTGGTTCGAACGGCGCCGCGCGCGCGAGGCGAGGCGACTACGCGGCGCGCTGATCGCCGCGGAGGCGGCAAACGTCGCCAAGCGGGCGTTCCTGGCCAATGTCAGCCACGAGTTGCGCACGCCGCTGAACGCGATCATCGGCTTCTCGGATTTGATGTCCACGCAGCCTTTCGGTGCGTTGAACGAACGCTATCGCGGCTACGCCGGCGACATCCACGGTGCCGGCCGGCATCTGCTCAACATCGTCGATCAATTGCTCGATCTCGCGGCGATCGAAGCGGGGCGGCTGCGCCTACAGCCGGAAACGCTCGATCCGGGGGACGTGATCCGCGAAGTCGTCGAAATGATGCGCACCATCGGACGCGAGCGGAACGTGCGCGTCGTCGAAGTGCCGCCGCCCGAACCGTTGTCGACGATCGGCGATCGCACGATGCTGCGCCAGATCGTGACTAATCTCGCGGGCAATGCCGTGCGCCATTGCCGGGTCGACGGCGCCGTGCGCCTCGCTTGGTCGCAAACCGACAGTTCCCAATACGCGATCGCTATCGAGGATGAGGGCCCCGGCATTCCCGCTGAGGATATCGGGCATATCTTCGAGCCTTTTTGGCGCAAGGAAAGTTCCAGCCTGTCGCGGCGCGGCGGCACGGGGCTCGGCCTGATGATCACACGCCAGTTCGTGACGCGTTGGGGCGGCGCGATCGCTGTCCACAGCGAAGTCGGCAAAGGCAGCGTGTTCACGGTCACGTTGCCGATGCGGATTGGCGCTTCGGGCGGCCCGTAGGCGCCTGCGGCGCGATGTCGCGTTCTTACATTAGATAAATATAATATAATGCCGTTTGCGTTTCGTCAACCTGAGGACCGTCCAATGGCCAATATCGGATCCATCGATCGTCTGGTGCGTGCTATCGCGGGCGCCGCTCTGCTGGTCGCGCCGTTCGCGGCGCCTGTCTTCTTCGAATCTTTCGGCGCATGGCGTTTTGCGGTCGCGGCCGTCGGCGCCGTGTTGCTCGCGACGGCGGCGTTGCGCTTCTGCCCGGCCTATCTGCCGCTGGGCATAAACACCTGCGGCGTCGACAAGCGCTAGGCGCCGTCCGATAATCGGTTCCTCGAAAGGGGAATCCGATGGCGCGGGCGACGAAGAATTTACGCGTGGGTATGGTCGCGCACGACAAACGCAAGGCCGCGCTCGCGCGCTGGCTGGCGCGGCATCGCAAGGTGTTCGCGGCGGCGGGCATCGTCGCCACGGGCACGACCGCCAAGCTGCTCAGCAAGCGCTGCCCCGAGCTTTCGATCGAAGCGCTGGCGAGCGGCCCTTTGGGCGGCGACCAGCAGATGGGCGCTTTGATCACCGACGGCGCGCTCGACGCGCTGATTTTCTTTTGGGACCCGCTGACGCCGATGCCGCACGATGTCGACGTGAGGGCCTTGCTACGGCTCGCCACGCTCTACGATTTGCCGCATGCCTGCAATCTGTCGACCGCGGATCTGATCGCCGCGGGGATCGAACGCGGCGCGGTGGGCAAATGAGCGGACGTATCGCGCGCGGCGGCAAAGCGATCTACGGCGCGCCGCTCGGCATCCTGATGCTCGAAGCCAAGTTCCCGCGCATCTACGGCGATATGGGCAACGCCACGACTTGGCCGTTTCCCGTGCTTTATCGCGTGGTGCTGGGTGCTTCGCCCGAGAAAGTCGTGCTGAAGGGCGCCGAAGGTCTGCTGCCCGATTTCATCGCCGCCGCGCAGGAACTGGTGCGCTTGGGGGCGGAAGCCATCACGACCAATTGCGGCTTCCTGTCGCTATTCCAGAGGGAGCTGGCGACCGCCGTCAACGTGCCGGTCGCGACGTCGGCCTTGATGCAAGTACCGTGGGTGCAAGCGACGTTGCCGCCGGGCAAGCGCGTGGGCATCGTGACGGTGTCGAAAGCCACCCTCACGCCTCGGCATCTCGAAGCCGCGAACGTGCCGCTCGATACGCCGATCGCGGGCACGGAGAACGGCCGAGAATTCTTCCGCGTTCTCATCAATGCCGAGAAGACCGATATGGATATCGACCTCGCCGAGCGCGACGTGGTCGAGGCGGGCGTCGAGCTTGTCCGCACGCATCCCGAGATCGGCGCGCTGGTGCTCGAATGCACCAATATGCCGCCTTACGCCGCTTCGTTGCAGATGGCGACGGGTTTGCCGGTGTACGACGTCTACACGATGGTGTCTTGGTTCCATTCGGGCCTGCGCCCGCGGCGATTCGAATGACGCCGGCGCATCCCGATCTCGATCTTTCGGCCGAAGTCGCCGACGCGCTGATGGCCGGCAAGCCGGTCGTGGCGCTGGAAAGCACCATCGTCGCGCACGGTTTACCGCGACCGGACAATCTCGCGGCGGGTCAAGCGTTGGAAGCGGCGGTGCGCGAAGCGGGGGCGGTGCCCGCCATGATCGCCGTACTGGCGGGGCGCATCTGCGTCGGCTTGACCGCCAAACAACTCGAAACCTTGGCGCTGCGCGACGGTATTGCCAAAGCCTCGCGCCGCGATTTGGCTGCCCTGATCGCCAAGAAGGAAGATGGCGCCACGACCGTCGCGGCGACGATGGCGGTCGCCGCGATGGCCGGGATCGCGATTTTCGCGACCGGCGGGATCGGCGGCGTGCATCGCGGGGCCGAAACCAGTTTCGACATATCCGCCGATCTGCCCGAATTGGCGCGCAGCCAGGTCGCCGTCGTGTCCGCCGGCGCCAAATCGATCCTCGATCTGCCCAAGACGCTGGAGATGCTGGAAACGCTCGGCGTGCCGGTCTGGGGCTATCGCAGCGACGCGTTCCCGGCGTTCTATGCGCCCGATAGCGGCTTGAAGGTCGACGCGCGGTTCGACGACGTCGCGGACCTCGCGCGCGCAATCGCGGCGCATCGCCGGGTCGGGGCGGGCGGTATGTTGATCGCCAACCCGATTGCGGCGGATGCGGCGTTGGACGCGGCGGCGATCGAAACGGAGATCGCGGCGGCGGTCAGGGTGGCCGAAACGGCCGGGATCGGCGGCAAGGCAGTGACGCCGTTTTTGCTCGCCTACATCAACCGCAACAGCGGCGGCAAAAGCCTCGCGGCCAATCTGGCGCTGGCGGTGGGTAATGCCAGGCTCGGCGGCACGCTGGCCGCCGCGTTGGCTCAGTCGTAGTCGAAATCCTCGCCGCTGCGCGTCGCCTTTTTGGCGCCGTGCTTGGCCTTGGACGCGAGGCGGCGCTTTTGCGAGCCCTTGGTGGGCTTGGTCGCTTTGCGCGGCCGGGGCCGTTCCATCGCCCGGCGCAGCAGCATGGCGAGCTTCGCCAGCGCGGTTTTGCGGTTGTCGCCCTGGTCGCGGTGTTCCTGGGACTCGATCAGCAGAATACCGTCGGTCGAAACGCGCCGCCCGGCGATGGTCTTCAGTCGCGCCAGGATTTCCGGCGACAGGCGGCTGATATTGAGATCGACCCGCAATTCGACCGCCGACGACACTTTATTGACGTTCTGCCCGCCGGGCCCCGACGCGCGCACGAAGCGCCAGGTCAAGTCCCGGTCGTCGAGGTCCAGTTCGGGGATCACGCGCGGCATGGGGCACAATTGCCCGTCTTGCGCGCCCCGGGCAAGCGGGTTAACGAGGCGCTATGTCGGGCGTCACAATCCTCTGCACGGTCTACAACAAGGAACGCTTCCTGCCGGACGTGATCGCCGCCATTTGGCGGCAGGTCCCGGAGATGGAGCGCGAGTTCCTGTTCGTCGACGACGGCAGCCGCGACAATTCGGTCGCCATCGTGCGGGAGCTGACGAGAGACTGGCCGAATTGCCGGATCGTCGAACGGCGCAACGGCGGTCCGTCGGCTTCGACCAATACCGGCATCGAACTCGCGACCCAGCCTTGGCTGAAGCTGGTGGGCTCCGACGACGTGCTCGCCCCCTACGCCACGCGCAAGCTGATCTCTATCGCGGAGAAGACGGGCACGGCCGCCGTGTTCGGGCGGATCGGGTTCTATCGCGACCCGTCAGAGATCGTCTTCGACGAGGCGGCGGCCGAAGCCACGCAAGCGACCGTTCCCGCCGATGCGGTGGACGAGGTTATCCGGCGCGGCGTGTCGGGCACGTCGCCGACGATTTTCCGCACCGATGTCGTGAAGCAGGCGCAGATGTGCGATCCCGATGTGTTCGTCGAGGATTTCGCGCTGGCCTTGCGCGTAGCGCGGCTCGGCAGAATCGCGCGCTACGAACATATCGTCACCTGGGGCCCGGCGGCGGACGATACGCGTATCATGGTGGGCCAAGGCCACCAGGCGCATCACGATTACGCGCTCGCCATCGTCCATTTCCTGCGCGCCCATCCGGAAATGGCGGCGCGCTATGGCAAGCTCGCTTTCCATCGCGCGGCGGGTCGCGCTTGGCGCTATGCGCGCCGCGCCGCCGGCCTCGGCTGGGCCAGCAAGTACACTTGGCTACATCTTCGATCCTATCTCGGTCCGACGGGCGATCCGGCGGCCGCGATCGAGCGTACGATGGATGTCTACACGCTTGGCGAGGGCCCCAAGGCCAAGCCGATCATCCGGGTGGGAGCCTACGCATGAGCCGCCGCCGCCGCGACAACACGGAAGCGCCTTGGGCGATTTCCGTCTTCGCGGCGCTGCTGTTCTTGAACCAGCTCGTCGCATCCGGCGATTTCGTCGAGGCCGGGATTCAGGTTCTGCCGTCGTCCGTGGCGTTGGAACTCGTCGTCGTCGTCGTCGTGCTCGGCGTGTTGGCGCTGATCGGCGTGAGGCGCGGCCGTTTCGTGCTGTGGATGTTCTCGCTCGCGTTTCTTGCCGCTTTCGTTTTGCGCGGTATTGCGCTGGCGATCCCGTGGTTCTTCGGCCGCGATTTGAACGTGGCGGTCGATATCCGTTTCGTGCCGGTCTTCGCAAAGATTCTGGCGGAGTCCACGCCGAATTGGGAATTCGTGCTGCTGATCGCCGGGGCGACGCTGATGATCGTCGTGGCGCTGACAGTCGTGCGTCTCGCCTTCGGCACGGTGTTCCGGGCCCTCGTCGCCGGAAGGCCCGGCTTGCTTTTGCCCGGCTTCGCGGCGTTGGTCGCCTTTTGGGCCACGATGCCGTCGGCGCCGTCGGCTCCCGATCCGCGCCCGCTATTGTCGGCCGACGCCGCCCTGGTCGTGAAGCGCAACGCCGACAATGTGCTGCAAGCGGAAGGTATCCGCGGCGTGCATCGCGCGCGGATCGAGGCGGCGCAGGCGGCCTTGCCGGCAAGCTCGGACTTCGCCGCGTTGCGCGGCAAGCATATCGTGCTGATCTTCGTGGAGTCCTACGGCCGGATCACGGCGACCGACCCCGAATTCGCGCGCGCGGTCGAACCGGCGCGGAAATCGCTTGCCGGGCATCTCGAAGCGGCGGGCTATGCCAGCGCGTCGTCGATCCTGATTTCGCCGATCACCGGCGGCGGCTCCTGGATGGCGCACGGCACGCTGCTGACCGGCGTCAAACTCGCGGCACAAGACGCCTACGAAGTGATGTTGGTTTCGAAGATTCGCACGCTGGCGCATCGCTTCGTTGAGGCGGGGTGGCGCAGCCTTGTCGTCGCGCCGCGGATCGATCAGCCTTGGCCCGAGGCGCGCCTCCTCGGCTTCGAGGCGACGCGCCTGCAGCCCGATCTCGGCTATGCTGGCCCGCGCTACGCCTGGGAATCGCTGCCCGACCAGTGGGTGCTGAAGCGCTTCGCCGACGCGGAGCTGGACGGCGCTCCTGTTTTCGCCGAGATCATCCTCGCGTCGAGCCACACGCCGTTCGAACGCGTGCCGCCGGTCGTCGAGGATTGGGCGGCCCTCGACGACAAGGGCGAGGCATATCGCGGCCTGCCGATCCGCGAGTTCCCCGTCCGCGCGGGCCGCGTGTTCGAGCAGGACGAAGCCTATAAGGCCGCGATCGCCTATGTGCTCGAATCGATCGGCCGCTTCGCCGGATACGTCGCGGGCAAGGATACGCTGTTCATCGCGCTTGGCGACCATCAGCCGCCGCTGACGACTGCGCGCCGCACGGGCGATTTCGGCGTGCCGATTCATGTGTTCTCGCGCGATGCTGCGGTGATCGAGCGATTCGTGCGCCGCGGGTATGTGCCCGGCATTTCCGTGCCGCTCGATGGCGGTGCGCCGATGGAAAGCTTCCTCGGCGGCTTCCTGACGGATTTCTCGAGCCCGCAATGACCCGGAACGCCGAGCTGCGTGGCTTCGCCGTCGCGAGCGGTTTGATCGGACTTGCGGTCGCGCTGGCGGTCGCGCCGCCTTCCGGTCTGGTTCTGTACGGCGTCGCGTTCCTGCTGCTTTGGGCCGGTGCGCGCTGGGGGATCGCCGATCACCCGTTTCCGCGCGTCGGGGCCGCCAATTGTCTGACCTACGCTCGCGGGGTTGGCGCAGCCCTCGTCGCGAGTTTGATTCCGGCGGAAATGAGCGAGACGGGCCGAATCGTTCTCGGGCTCGCGGTCGCGCTGTTGATCGCCGCCGATGGGATCGACGGATGGCTTGCGCGCCGCGACGGCAACGCGTCCGATTTCGGGGCGCGTTTCGACATGGAAGTCGATTCCGCGCTGATGCTCGTTTTGGCGACCGTTGCCGCGCGCTTGGATGGCGCGTGGCTGATCCTGCTCGGCCTGCCGCGCTATGTTTTCGTGCTTGCGTCGTGTTTCTGGCCGTTCTTGGCGGCGCCGTTACCCTATAGCGAGCGGCGGCGGATCGTCTGCGTCGTGCAAGGCGTCGGTCTCGTCGCCGCGATTTATCCATGGGAATTCGGCACGCTCGCCGCTTTTGCCGCGCTTGTCGCTTTGCTGCTTTCCTTCGCCGTCGATGTGATTTGGTTGTGGCGCCACGCGCCGTCGCGGGAAATGGAGAACGGCTTCGCGCCATTGCTGGGTCTCGCGCGTTCCATCGCGATCTATTGGCTCGTCCCCGGACGTGCCGCGAAGCTCGATGGTTTCTATCGGCGTTGGCTGGGCCCGGGGAAACTCGGCTTCGATATCGGCGCGCATGCCGGCAACCGCACAGCATCGTGGCGGCGATTGGAGGCGGCCGTCGTCGCGGTCGAGCCGCAGCCGGTCTTCGCCGATTTCCTGCGCCGGCTCTTTTCGGGAGACAATGCGGTGAAGCTGGAGCGTGTGGCGCTGGGCGCCGCCGCGGGCGAGCTCGTCTTGCGCATCAGCGACCGCCACCCGACAGTGACGAGCGGTGCCGCCGATTTCGTGGCGCAGGCCGCCCGCGCGCCGGGCTACGAGAATGTCGCGTGGAACCGCAGCGTGACGGTGCCGATGACCACGCTCGACGCGCTGATCGCGCGGCATGGACGTCCCGATTTCGCGAAAGTCGACGTCGAAGGCGCGGAAGCCCTTGTATTGGCCGGCCTGTCGCAACCTTTGCCCGCGTTGTCGTTCGAATACGCGTGGGCCACGAAAGCGGCGGCACTCGCCTGTATCGCGCGGCTCGAAAACCTGGGCGTCTATCGTTTCAACCGGTCGGTCGGCGAAAGCCTCACCTTCGCGGGCGAATGGATCGACGCCGCCACCGTGCGCACGTTTCTCGAACGACTTACGCCGGCGGACAAGTCGGGCGACATCTACGCGGAATCAACAGAACGTCCCGATGGCCGACGATAAGCCGCGCGCGCTTGACGCGCGGCGCTGGCAGTCCGGCCGCTTCGACGATCCCGGCGAAGGTCGCGTCGAGCAGCGCGCCGGGCGGCAAGTCCCAATCGCTGCGCATGCTGATCGCGTGCCAGCCGCGACGCCGCGCTTCCGCCACGAGGACGGCCGGCGCGAGAGGTCCCAAGGCTTGGCCCAAGCCTTTCCAGCGCCGCTGATGGCCGGCGAAAGCGGCGAAGATCGCTTTATCGGCGGCGTGCGGCGGTATCGTTGCGTGGCGTCCGTCGACCGCGAGGCACATCAGGACCGGCTTGCCGCGCGCGGCTTTGAGGAGTTTGCGCAGCCACGCGACCGAGACGAGATCGATCAGCGCGGTCGAAACATAGGCGTCGGCGCGCGGCAAGCGCCCGGCGAGGGTTCTGCGCAAGCGGGGCGCCTTCGCGCGCGCCAGCAGTTGCGCGTCGCCATCGACCGAGACAATCGTGCAGCGCTTGGGCAGGAAGGGCAGTAGCCAGCGCCCCATCGCGCCGGAGCCCGCTCCCAGATCGGCGATCTTGGCGCCCGGCTTCAATGTGCTTGCGAATGCGCGCGCGAGGTCTCGGGATCGCGCCGCGTCGTCCGCAGGGCCGCGCAACGCCAGCCAATCGGCGGAGAAACCGCTCACGTTAGCGCTTCGCGCAGCGCCTGCGCTTGTTGGCGCCAGTCGGGAAAGCGCAGCCGCGCGGCGTTGGCGGCGTAGCGGTTGCGCGCAGGGCCGATGAGTTTGGCCAGCGCCCGCGACAGGGCCTTCGCGTCGCCGCCGCGCACCAGTATGCCCGCCTTGCGCGGCACGACCGAAGGGACGGCGCCTGCGGCCACGCCCGCGACCGGCAGGCGATGGGCCAAAGCCTCGGCGAAGGCCATGCCGTAGCCCTCGTGCAGCGAAGGCAGGGCGAAGAGATGCGCCTTCGCGTAAAGACGGCCAAGTTCGGCTTCGCTACATTCGCCTGCGAGCCTCACGCGCCGCCCCAAGCGCAGCGCCGCGATCGCCGACTTGATCTTGCGCGTTTGCGCGGGATCGCGCTCCAAACCGCCGACGAAGATCGCGCGCCAATTTCGCCCGCGAAGTTTGGCGAGGGCGCGCAGTAACGTCGGATGATCTTTGCGCGGCGAGAGCGTGGCGACGCACAGCACCGTCGGTATGCCCCGGCGCGCCAAGGGCGCGCGCCCTGCTTGCGTGCCCGGCAGGACGATGCGGATTTTGCCGTCCTCCACACCCATGCGGATCAAATCGTCCTTCGTTGCCGGGCTCGTGACGACGATGCGGCCGATCTTCGCCAGTGCCGCCGCCTCGGCCGCGAGCATCGCGGCGGCTTGCGCCGGCGCCAAACCGGTCTCCAGGCCAAGCGGATGGTGGATTAGCGCCGCGCAATTCGCCATCGGCAGGCGGGCATAGAATTCCGGCAAGGCGAGACCGTCGATCAGCAACGTCTCGCCGTTAGCGCGGTTGACGCGTCTTGGCCGCTCGTCCACCGCGATCGGCGGTTCGCCCCAGGCTTCGACGATGCGCTTGGCGTAGCGATAGCCGCCGGTCGCCTGCTCGATCGAGCCCGGAATGACGAGACGCAGCCTCACGCCAGCGCGGCCTCGTAGGCGGCCCAAGCGTTGGGGGATTCGCGCAACACGATCTTCATCGACGCGAAATCCGTATTGACGATCTCGCCCTTGGCGATGCGCGCCTTCAGCAATTCGAAAATCAGGCCGCACAGGAATTCGGTCGTCGTATTTGCGTCCTTCAGCGCCTCGACCTCGTCGAGATTGCGGTAGTCGAGCTCGTCCAGCGCCCCGCGCAGGCATTTCTTCATCAGGCCGATATCGACGATCAGCCCGTATTGGTCGAGGCCCGCGCGCCGCAATTCCCATTCGACGACGAAAGTCGCGCCGTGGACGCGCTGGGCGGGCCCGAAAATCTCGCCCTTGAATGAATGGGCGATCATGATGTGGTCTTGGACGGTCAGGCTGTACATGCGAATCCTATGGATCGTAAGCGACGAGAGGCAAGGGCGATGGATGCTCGCCCAACGCTTCGGCATAGCGTTCGGGCAATTCGGCGAATTGTATGGGCGCGCCCAGATCGAGGCGATAGGCCGGATCGGCCAGCAGGTGAAGCGCCAACTCCAGCCGCGCCCGATGTGGCCGCGTGACGCGGCGCGGCAGCGCGACGTGGCCGACTTGGCTCGCGGCCAGTGTCAGACGCTTGGCGTGGAAGGCCCCGCCCAGCGGTGCCGCCACCGCGCCATCGCCGTACCATGACAACTCGACGATCGTCGCTTCGAACCCGGCGGCGTCGATCGCGGCGCGCAACCCGCCGGCGGTGGCGCTGGTGTGGAAGACCAGATCGCGATCTTCCGCGCCATCGGCCACGCGCAAACCCATCGCCTTGGCGCGCGCTTGCGCCGCGGGCGCGGGATCGACGCAAACGATCTCGGCGCCGGGAATGCGGCACGCGAGATTGGCAAGACATAGGCCGACGGCGCCAAGCCCGATGATCGCAACTCGGTCGCCGACGCGCACGGGATGGTCCCACAGCGCGTTGATGGCGGTTTCGAGATGCGCGGCGAGCGGCGCCGCCGTATCGGGCACGTCGTCCGGGACCGGCACGGCGGCGCCTTCCGGCAAATCGAACTCGTCTTGATGCGGATGCAGCGCGAAGACGCGCGTACCCGCCTTCGCGCCTGCGACGATCCGTCCGACGGCGCAATAGCCGTACTTGACCGGGAAGGGGAACGCGCCATCCTGAAACGGCGCGCGCATTCTTTGGTACTCGCTTTCCGGCACGCCGCCTTGCCAGACGAGACGCTCGGTGCCCCGGCTCACGCCCGACAAGATCATCCGCACGCGCGCGTGGCCCGGCGCGAGCGCGCCGAGTTCGATGTCGCGCAGTTCGCCTTTCGCTTTCCCGGCGATCCAGAAGCTACGCGCCAAGGCGGCACTCGAACAGCATGTCCGCGCCAAGCGCCATGCGCCGCGTGGGCGGGCGCAGCGCGTCGGCCAAGGTTTCGATCGGCGGCAGCGCGATCGACGGGCGACCGGAACCGATCACCATTGGGGCGATGGCAAGCTGCAACCGGTCGACGCGCTTGGCTTCGAGGAAGCTAGAGACCGTGCGCCCGCCGCCCTCGACCAGCACGCGGCGAAGCCCTCGCGCGGCTAGAAGATCGAGCGCCTTGCCGATATCGACCCCGCCGTCTTCGCCGCGCGGTACATAGGCGATCTCGGCGTCGCCCGCCGGCGTGGTTGGCGCACCTTGGCCGCGCAGCACCAAGGTGGGTGCAAGTCCGTCGCGGAACACGTTGCGCGCATCGGGTGCTCGCGCGTCGGGATCGAGGATCACGCGCAAGGGCGAGCGGCCTTCGCAGCGGCGCACATTGAGCTTCGGGTCGTCGAGCGCCACGGTGCCTGCCCCCACCAGCACGGCGTCGCACAAGGCGCGCATGCGGTGAAGATGCGCGAGTGCTGCGTCGCAATTCACGAAGTGCGAATGGCCGGACAGCGTCGCGATCCGCCCGTCCAGGCTTTGGCCGAGCAAGGCCACGACCCAAGGCCGTGCGCGGCGGATATCGACAGCCAGCAGCGGCATATAAAGATCGAAGATCGCCTGCGCTTCGGACGAGACCACGCCGCCGCATTGCCAGCCGCCGTCGTCGGCCTGGGCGAGCGGGCCATGGCGGCCGGGCCCGCCGTCGCGCGCGGCGAGGACGAGCCGCCATGCGCCGTCCGCATCCAGCGGGCGCGGGGCGGCGCGAATCACGAAATCATGCGGTAGAGGGGTGATACCGGCCATGCTTCGTTATCGAAACCTATCGAGAGGGTTGCCGGTAGCCCCAATTGAGTAACGCTACCGCGACCGGGACCCAGGCGAAGCCGGCGACGGCGTAATAGACGAGATCGATCGCCCAGTGCTCGGGCAGGTAGTCGCCAATCGTTACGGCGAAAACGGCATAGAGGATCAGAAAAAAGATCAGCAGGACGAAAGCGAGGCTGGCGCGGGCGGTCGGCATGGCACTATAGACGGTGCCGCACCCCGTCATGTCCAGCAAGAACGACGCGATCGCCCGATATTACGCCCGACTGGGCGCCTATACACGCCTGGCGCGGCCATTCGGCTGGGGCGGCGGGTCGGAGGATTTGGCCGTCCGGCGTGCTTTGCGCGGCCCCGACGGCCGGATGTCGCCGCGTACCACCGAGGCGCTTGTGGCCACGGCGGCCGGCCCGCTCGACGGCCCGCGTATTCTCGACGCCGGTTGCGGTTTGGGGGGGCTCGGCCTTGCCCTGCAGGAAAAATTCGGCGGCAAACTGCACGGTATAACGCTGTCGCCCGATCAGGCCGCGCGCGCGACGCTGGCGGCGTGGAAATTGGGGCGATCGGCGCGCTTTAGCGTCGCGAGCTACGACGATCCGCTGCCGGACGCGCCCTACGATTTGATCGTCGCAGTCGAATCGCTGGCGCATTCGTCCAATCTCGAAAGTTCGATCGCCAATCTGGCACGCGGACTCGACGGCGGCGGCAAGCTCATCGTCGTCGACGATATCCGTGTTTGCGAGCCCGACGATCCGGACGCGCGCGCATTCGTCGAGGGCTGGCAAACCCCGAGCTTCCGCAGCGAGGCCGAATGGCGTGCCGCGTTCGACGCAGCCGCGACGCGCGTGGACCGATTCCAAGACCTGTCGCCGTTGATGGTCCATCGCGGTCCCGCCGCCCGGCGGGCGCTGGAAATCCTGAACGCCGCGACGGCATTCCTGATCCCGCCGCTGCGGCCCTTGCTCGCGTCCCATCGCGGCGGCTTGGCGCTGGAACGGCTGCATGCGCGCGGGGCCGCGCGCTACACGCTGTTCGTGGCTTCGGTATAGTGCGCCCCATGCCGATTCGCGACCGTGACCCGAAATCCGCCGAAACCGCCGAGACCGTGGCGCTGCAAGCGCTCGGTTTTCTGGCGGCGGAAGAAGATGTGCTGGCGCGGTTCATGGCGCTGGCCGGTCTGACGGCGGACGAGCTTCGCGCGCGTGCGGGCGATCCCAGCTTCCTCGGCGGCGTGCTGGATTTCGTCCTCGAGGACGAAAAAATGCTGCTCGAATTCTGCGACAAGGCGCAGTTGAAGCCCGCGACGATCGCGCGTCTGCGCGCCGATTTGCCGGGCGCGCCCGTCTGGGAATGAAGACCGATCTGCCGATCGAAGCTGCGCTGCCCGAATTGCTGGCGGCGCTGTCGGCCAAGCCCAACGCCGTTTTGGAAGCCCCGCCGGGGGCGGGCAAGACGACGCGCGTCCCTTTGGCGCTGCTTGACGCGGCTTGGACCAAGGGCGGCAAAATCCTGGTGATGGAGCCGCGCCGGATCGCGGCGCGCGCCGCCGCGCGGCGCATGGCGCAAATGCTGGGCGAGGATGTCGGCGGCATCGCGGGCTATCGCGTGCGGCTCGACTCGCGCGTGGGACCGAAGACGCGGATCGAAGTCGTGACGGACGGGTTGTTCGCGCGGCGTATCCAGAACGACCCCTCGCTCGACGGCGTATGCGCGCTGCTGTTCGACGAGTTCCACGAACGCGGTCTCGAAAGCGATCTGGGTCTTGCTCTCGCCTTGGAAGCCCAGCGCGAGTTGCGCCCCGACCTGCGAATTCTGGTGATGTCGGCGACGCTGGACGGCGTAGCGGTCGCGAGATTGCTGGGCGAGGCCAATACCGTTCGCTCGCTGGGGCGCGCTTTTCCGGTGGCGCTGGAATGGCAGGACCGGCCCGACGACCGCCAATTGCTCGACGCGCTGGCGCGCACCGTGCGGCGCGCGCTTTCGGCGCATCAGGGCGATGCGCTCGTCTTTCTTCCGGGAATCGCCGAGATACGCCGAACGGCCGACCGGCTTGGCGATCTCGGGCCCGACATCGACGTGCTTCCGCTTTACGGCGATCTGTCGGCCGAGGCGCAGGATCGCGCGATACGGCCGAGCCCCAAAGGCCGGCGCAAAGTGGTGCTCGCGACGTCGATCGCCGAGACGAGCTTGACCATCGAGGGTACGGCCATCGTCGTCGATAGCGGATTGAAACGCGCGCCGCGGTTCGATCCGCGCACGGGCATGTCGCGCCTTGCCACCGTGCGCGTCAGCCAAGCAGCGGCCGAACAGCGCAGCGGTCGCGCGGGCCGCACGGGTCCGGGGGTTTGCTATCGGTTGTGGGGCGAGGCGGAGCATCGCCAGCTCGCGCGCTTCGATCGCCCGGAAATCGCCGATGCCGATTTGGCGCCGTTGGCGCTGGAACTGGCGGCCTGGGGCGCGGGCGATCCGGCGAAGCTGGCGCTGCTCGATCCGCCGCCAGCGGCGAGCTACGCGCAAGCGCGCGGATTGCTCGCCGAACTCGGCGCGCTCGACGATCAAGGCCGTGTCAGCGCGCATGGGCGCAAAATGGCCGAACTCGCGGCCCATCCGCGTTTGGCGCATATGATGATCGCGGCCAAGGATCTCGGCATCGCCGCCTTGGCGTCGGAAGTCGCCGCGTTGATCGAGGAGCGCGACGTGATCCGGGGCGTACGCGAGGCCGATCTGCGCCCGCGCTTGGAACTGCTGCGGCGCGACGCGTCGGGGATCGGCGGGGCGACGATCGACAAGGGCGCGTTGATGCGCGCGCGCGAAGCGGCGAAGGTCTGGCGCAAACGCCTGGGCGTATCGCCCGATGGCGACGGCCTGGGCCGTGCGGGTGAAGCCCTCGCGCTCGCCTATCCCGATCGCGTCGCCAGACGGCGCGGCGGGGCGGGGCGGGGCTTTCTGCTCGCCTCCGGCCGCGGCGCGGTCTTCGCCGAGCCCGAACCGTTATCAGCGGAAGATTTTGTCGCCATCGGCGATCTGGATGCAGGCGAGCGCGAGGCGCGGATTTTCTCGGCGCTACCGCTGACCCGCGCGGATATCGAGGCGCTGTTCGCCGATCGGATCGTCGAAGAACGCATCGTCGAATGGGATGCGCGCGCCGAAGCGGTCACCGCCGTACGCCGTCGGCGCTTCGGCGCCGTGCTGCTGGAGGAGAAGCCCGCGAGCGACCTCGCTTCGGGCGAGACGCAAGCCGCGATACTCACCGGCATCCGCGCGATGGGGCTCGCCTGCCTGCCGTGGACGAAAGGGGCGATCCAGCTACGGGCGCGGATCGGCTTTCTCCATCGCGAACTCGGCGGCGAGTGGCCGGATATGTCCGATGCCGGATTGCTCGCCGATCTCGACACATGGCTCGGGCCCTATCTCGACAAGCGCGTGCGCCGCGCGCATCTCGCCGACCTCGATCTGCATGAAATCCTGATGTCGCGCTTGGATTGGCCGTTGCGCCAAGCGCTGGAACGCGAAGCGCCCACGCATCTCGACGTGCCCTCGGGGTCGCGCATTCCGGTCGATTACGAGCAGGGCGATATTCCCGTGCTCGCGGTGCGCTTGCAGGAGATGTTCGGCTGCGCCGATACGCCCACGCTCGCCAATGGGCGCGTGAAGGTACTGCTGCATCTGTTGAGTCCCGCGCGCCGCCCGATGCAAGTGACGCGCGATCTCGCCGGGTTCTGGTCGGGCACCTATAAAGACGTGAAGCGCGATCTGAAGGGCCAGTACCCGAAACATGCCTGGCCCGACGATCCGCTGGCCGCCGCCCCCACGGCGCGCGCCAAACCGCGAGGAACGTGATGCTCGCGGAAATGATCCTCTACCGGCTCACGCGCGTCGAACCTTGGATCGACCGGATGGGCTATCGCGAGGGCGCGGTGCGGCTCTGGTCGCGCGCGCGCCGCCAACGCAAAGCCTGGGCGTCGCACACCGCCCGCACGCGCGACGAAGTGCTGGCCGGGATCGCTTCGTGCGCCAAGCGGCGCACGGCGCTGATCCTCGGCTCGGGCGTGTTGTCGGACGTGCCCTTGGCCGAAATCTCGGCGGCGTTCGAGCGCGTCGTGCTGGCCGATATCGTCCATCTGCCGACGATCAAGTGGCGGGTCCGGCGCTTTCCCAACGTCTCGCTTGCGACGGTCGATCTGACCGGGGTCGGGCATGCGCTCGCAGCGTCGGCCGAGCGGCCCTGGCCGCCGCCCGGTAGCGTCCACGGTCACGACGACCCGACGGTGGATTACGTGGTGTCGTTGAATCTCGTCTCGCAATTGCCGCTGACGCCGTGCGACCGGGTCGAGGCGGCTTTGGGTCTCGCCGAAGGGACGGCCGACGATTACGGCCGGGCGATCGTCGCCGCGCATTTCGGCTATTTGAAAGGGTTTCGGAACGCACGGGTGCTCGTCGTCGGCGACAGGCTACGCGTCTATCGCGACCGGGAAGGTCGGGTTTTCGAGACCGAAGACGCGCTTTTCGGGGCTCCGGCGCCCGCGCCGGATGCCGAATGGGACTGGGACGTCGCCCCGCTGGGCGAGGCGGATCGAAGATATTCGATCCGCAACCGCGTTTTTTGCGTTCGAGAGCTGCGCGATTCCGGGTGATTTGTTAGATTCGACGTGCGCTCGAATCTTTTTCCGGGATCTGGCCTATGCGCATCGCCGTCGTGCAGATGAATTCGCAGGAGAACAAAGACGTCAATCTGCGTCAGGCGGAAAGCTTGATCGAGGCGGCCGTGGCGTCCGAACGGCCCGATCTTGTCGTTCTGCCGGAGGTCTTCACGCTGATGGGCGAAAGCCGAGACGCCAAGCGTTTGGCGGCGGAAGACGAGGGCGTGGGCGACGCGTGGAAGCTGCTTTCGGGCCTCGCCAAGAAACACGGTATCTATGTGCATGGCGGGTCGATCCTGGAAAAGTCCGGCGCGGAAAAAATCTTCAATACGACCTTCGTGTTCGATCGCGCGGGCAAACAAATCGCCCGGTATCGCAAAATCCATTTGTTCGACGTGACCACACCCGACGGCCAGAGCTATCGGGAGTCCGCGACTTTCGACGGCGGGTCGGACATCGTCACGTATCGCGCCGACGGTGTCACCGTGGGCTGCACGATCTGCTACGATATGCGCTTCCCCGAGCTCTATCAGGCGCTGGCGAAAAAGGGGGCCGACGTGATCATGGTTCCCGCCGCCTTCACGCTGCAGACAGGTAAAGACCACTGGGAGGTCCTGCTGCGCGCGCGCGCGATCGAAACCGAAACCTATGTCGTCGCCGCGGCGCAAGTCGGCACGCATGCGAACGGTACGCGCGCCTGCTGGGGGCATTCGCTGATCGCCGATCCGTGGGGCCTGGTTCTGGCGCGCGCCGGGGAAGGAATCGGCTTCGCCTCGGCACGGCTCGACATGGATTATCTGCGCACGGTGCGCGGCCGGATTCCGGTCATGCAGCACAAGCGCATTTGAGGAAAAGGAAAGCGAAGATGCGTATGGTCCGTCTCGCCGCTTTGGTTGTGCCTGCCGCGCTGCTCGCCGGCGCGGTCTTCGCGCAAAGCCCCGGGCTGAACGAAGGAATGCAAGCGCTCGCCCAAGCCCGCTTCGGCGAGGCTGTGCGTGTGCTGGGCCCGCTCGCCCAACAGGGAAACTCGGAAGCGCAATACGCGATCGGCACGATGTATGCCAATGGGGACGGCTTGCCGCAGGACGTGGCGCGCGCCGAGCGCCTGTTCCGAGCGGCGGCCGCGCAAGGTCACGACAAGGCGCGCGAGCAGATTGAGTTCCTGCGCGCGATGCGCCCGCCGGCCTCCCTTCAGACGGCGTCGGCAGCATCCGCGGGCGCCGCTTCGATCGTATCGCCTGCGGCGGCCGCCGCCGCCGTGCCGGGCGCGTGGCGCGTGCAACTCGGCACCGTCGCCAATGCCGATGTCGCGCAGAACGAGTTCAAGCGTCTTATACGCCGCTTCGGCGAAGTTCTCGATGGCGCGCAACTCGTTTCCGTGCCCTTCACCATGCCCGACGGTTCGGGCGTGGTCCGCATTCAAGCGGGGCCCTTTGCCGAAGCGCGTGCGCGCGACGTTTGCGCGCGGCTGCGCGAACTCAATACGGGTTGTCTTTTGGTGAAGCCCGAGGGCTGATCAGCCTTCGGCCGCGGTCATCCGCCGGAACATATCCGGGTCGGTCAACGCAGCTAGCGAGAAGGTGCGCTGGATCGACGCGTTGTCGATGCGCCGCAGCCGCGCATGGGGGATTTTGTTGGGGTCGGAAAAGACAAGCTCGACTTCCCAATTGATCGAATCCCGACCCACGGAGATGTAGCGGTCGCCCACTTTGGGCGCATCGGACTTATTGCGGAACATGGACAAGGGGCGGAACTCGTTCGTCGTTGGATTCGCGAAAGTAGAAGCGAATCTAGGCGGGCCCAGCTTCGCCGTAAAGTCTATTGCGAAGAAAAGGGGGAGGGCTCGCACCCTCCCCCTCGGGCCATCCGGAGCTCCCCCCCGAGAGCCGGATGGCGGCGCCGACAGAAGCCGGCGCGGTCCCAACGACGAAGCGAATTGAAGCCCAGGCGCCGCCGCCAGACATTGATTTGGATCAATCAATCGGCCGGCCAGAACCAGGTCAGCTCGTGCTTGTTGTGGAAGAGGTGCCGCAGCCGCGAATTCGGGATGGCGGCGAAGCGTTTGGCCGTCTCGTGATCGGTCGGGCCCTGGAACTTCAGCGTGCAGATGACGTTTTTGGCCATGCCGGCGGCGCGCCATTTCTCGATCAAATCGAATAGCCGGGCGGGATAGCAGATGACGTCGGAGAACAGCCAATCGACGGGCCCGACGCTCGCGGGTTCCAGCGCGAAAGCGCTGTCCTTCTTGTAGGACACACCTTTCAGCCTCGCGATTTCGGGGGCGAGCGGCGCCTTGTCGATCGCCAGCACGTCCGCGCCGAGCTTGGCGAGAACCCAGGTCCAGCCGCCGGGCGAAGCGCCGAGATCGACGCAGCTTTGGCCAGGCCCCGGCATCGCGCCGTTGAGGGTCAGCGCTTCCCAAAGCTTCAGATAGGCGCGGTTGGGCGGACCTTGCCGGTCTTCGACGAAATGGCACGCGCCGTCGGGGAAGGGCGACGAACAGCGTTGCGCGGCGATCATCTTATCGGGAGCGATCAACGCGAAGGCGCCCAAGGGCGCGGCCGGCTTGGGCGTGCCGAAGGTCAGCGGTTTGGCCGAGACTTTGGGCAGATTCTCGACGATCAGCGCGGCCCGGCGATGATGCGCATAGTCGTGCAGCGCCCAATTTCGCTGTAGCGCACGCAGCGTCTTCGCCGCTTGGCCGATCGACGGCACGGGCAGCTCCTGAACGTCGTACCAGATATTCTGGGCCCATGCGCTGGGCCGCGCGTCCCCGTCGTAGACGAGCAAGCGGCCGTACTCGGCTGCGGGTGCGCCCAACTCCTCGCGCAACGGCGCGGCGTAGCCTTCGGCGGCCAGATAGGCTGTGCGGATCACTTCGCCTGCGCCAATCGTATGCCGGGATCGACCGCGAAATACGCGATCTCCTTAATGAGCTTGTTGACGATCGCGAAGGCGAAACTTTCGAAATCGTCGACCGCGATGACGAAAGCGCCGGGCCCGCCGATCACTTGGTCGCGATAGAATTCGTCGAGCGGCGGCTGGGGTAAGGCCCGCTGTCCGAAGCCGCCGGGTGTTGGTCTATCGTTCATGATGACGAGGCCGTTGATCACGATGCCCTTGGCCACCGCTTCGTCGCGCGCGACGAAAGCGGGGCGGCCGGAATTGTTGATGCCGTCGCCGGAGACGTCGATCACCCGGCGGCGCCCTTTATAGCGCTGTCCGAACAGGATTGACGAATGATCGATCGCGCCCGAAATCGACGTCCAGCCCCAGAAGCTGCGCGGCGCCGCCAGAATACGGTCGGCGAAGAGACCGCCCGATTCCGCGTCGGCAATTTGCATCCACGGCACGACCGTCAGCTGCGCTTCGGCCCCGGCCCATTCGACATATGCGACCGCGATCCGGCGCAAGCCGTTCGATTGAATCGCCTTTATAACGTTGGGGTGGCCGAAAGCCTGGGCGTAGCCTTGGCGCTGTAAATCGAACTCCTGGTCGTCGACCGAGCGCGACACGTCCACGGCGAGGACGAGTTCGAGATCGACATCGTCCGCATTCTGCGCGTCCGGCGCGCCCGGAAAGCCCGCGAGCGCGGCCGACGCCGCGATGCCCGAGACCACCGACCGCCGACCGAGACGCATGGCCGCCTCCTTCGCCCGACACCCATGTCAGCCTATCGCGATTCCCGCCGCGCGTGCCAGACTGGCGCTGGTACGCGATGCTCGCTTTCGTCCTTTACTCGCCGCTCTTGCTGCTTGCGCTCGTTCTGGCCGTTCCGATCGTCGGGCCGGATGTCCTGCGCTGGCCGATCTACGGCGCGATGCTGATTTGGCTTGGCGGCGTGCTTCGGCAGACCGGACGGGCCGAACGCGGCTTTTTGGCGGCCGTGGCCGCCAGCATCGTCTGGATATCGATATCCGCGCCGGTGCCGGGCGCAATTCTGATCCAGGCGGCCGACCGCGGCGCCCAATTCATGGGCATGATGGTGGCGTTGGGGCTGCTGCGCGACGCGGCACGAAACTCCGGCATCGTCCGGGATTGTGGCGTTTGGCTGATCGCCCAGAAGCCGGCTTGGCGTTTTCTGGCGATCGCGGTGGGCGGCCACGGCTTCGGCGTGGCGCTCAACATGGGCGCGATCTTACTGCTCGGCACCCTGATCAAGCGTTCGAATACGCTCGAAGCCGCCGGCGGCGATCCGCGAGTCGTCGCGGTCCGCGAGGAACGGATGAACGCCGCCCTGATGCAGGGCTTCTTCACGATGCTGCTGTGGTCGCCGATGTCGATCTCGGTCGCGTTCTCGCTCGCCCTCGTCCCCGGCGTGACTTGGTTTGACATCGGCCTGCCCGCGTTGGCGCTGACCGCGCTTTTCCTCGCGATCGCCTGGCTGCTCGATCGGATCAAATTTCCGCCGGGTCGGCGCATCGCCCCGCCGCGCGTCGAGGCGCCGCCGCCGGTCGCCATAGCGTTACCGATGGCGGGACTGATCTTGGCTTTGATCGCGCTTGTGCTGGGCGTCAAAGCCTTTCTGCATTACGGCATGATCGATGCGATTACGGCCGTCGCGGCCGTGTTCGGCTTGGGCTGGCTCCATGCGGGCCATCGTGGCCAGGGGCAGCGTCCCTTCGCGGCGATGCGCCGGCATTTGCGCCGCCACGCGGTCGAGGTGATGCCCGAAATGCGCGCCGAAACCATCGTCCTCGCCTCGGCCAGTTTTCTCGGCGTTGCGTTGGCGTTTCTGACCCGCCAATGGGGCGCGTCGGATCTTCTCGACGCCTTGAATGCGCCGGGCTGGCTGCTTGCCGCCGGTATCGTGCTGTTCGTCGTCGCGGGCGGCCAGGTCGGCGTCGTCGCACTGGTCACGACCGCGATCGCCGGCGGCGCCGTTCTGGGCATGGGCGCTTCGCCGCTATCGCCCGTGGCGCTGGCGCTGAGCCTGCAGATCGGCTGGGCGCTGTCGGCCGCGCTCTCCGCCTATTCGGGCGGATCGATGCTGCTCGCGCGCATCGCCGAGGTATCGCCCGTGGTTACGCGCCGCTGGAACTTGCCGTGGGCGACGCTTTGTTTCGGATTTTATACCGTTCTCGCCTATCTGTTCTATTGAACGGCGCGCGCGAAAAACCAATATAAGTACCGTTCCGCATTCAGCCGTAGAACGTCGGGGCGCTATTGTTCGTGGCACTTGAAACGATCTGCGGGGTGGTCCGGTTTCGGCGAGGCGCATCCCGGGAAGGCACATATTTCCGATGTCGCACGACACGCCGCTTGTCGCCACGATCGCCGTCGGCCTCGGCCTCGCCTTTCTGCTGGGGTTGCTCGCCCAAAAACTCCGTCTGCCGCCGATCATCGGCTATCTGACCGCCGGCATCATGGCCGGACCGTTCACGCCCGGTTACGTCGCCGACCCGAAGATCGCGGCCGAACTCGCCGAGATGGGCGTGATCCTGCTGATGTTCGGCGTCGGCCTGCATTTCTCTTTGAAGGATCTGCTGTCGGTCAAAGCCATCGCGGTGCCCGGCGCCCTCGGCCAGATCGCCTGCGCCGTGCTGCTCGGCATGGGACTTTCCTGGGCGATGGGCTGGAACGTCGCGGGCGGTCTGGTCTTCGGCTTGGCGCTGTCGGTCGCGTCCACCGTCGTGCTGTTGCGCGCCTTGCAGGAACGCCGCTTGGTGGAGACGGAGCGCGGGCGTATCGCCGTCGGCTGGCTGATCGTCGAGGATCTGGTGATGATCCTGACGCTCGTCCTGCTGCCGGTGGCCGCGGGGATCAGCCAAGGTGGCGTGGGGAATCTGACCGCCCCGCTGCCGAGCTGGATTCTGACGCTGGGCTTGCCGACTTTCGCCGGAGTGGCGCTGTTGACGGCCGTGAAGGTCGGGTTGTTCGTCGCGACGATGCTGATCGTCGGGCGGCGTCTCATTCCCTGGCTGCTGCATTACGTGGCGCATACCGGCTCGCGCGAGCTGTTCCGCTTGGCGGTTCTGGCCATCGGCATCGGCGTCGCGTTCGGTGCTGCAAAGCTCTTCGACGTATCCTTCGCGCTGGGCGCGTTCTTCGCCGGCATGATTCTGGCCGAGTCGCCCCTGTCGCATCAGGCCGCGCGCGAAACGCTGCCGTTGCGCGACGCTTTCGCAGTGCTGTTCTTCGTCTCGGTCGGCATGTTGTTCGATCCGGCAACGCTGCTGCGCGATCCCTTGCCGCTACTCGGCACGGTTGTGATCATCGTCCTGGGCAAGTCGGTCGCCGCCTATTGGATCGTGCGCGCCTTCGGTCATAGCCACGCCAAGGCGCTGACGATTTCCGCGAGCCTCGCGCAGATCGGGGAATTCTCGTTCATCCTGGCGGTGCTGGGCGTCGAGCTCGGCGTGCTGCCGGACGAAGGCCGCGATCTGATCGTCGCGGGCGCCATCCTGTCGATTCTGGCGAACCCCTTCATCTTCCAGGCGCTTGACCGCCATTTGGGCCCCGATCCGGACGGCGAAAAGGCCGCTGCGGCGGCCGTCGCCCCGGTCGAGCCGCCGCCGCAACCCGCCAAACCCCCGGTGCTGCTGGTCGGTCACGGCCGCGTGGGCGCCAAGATCAGCCAAGCGTTGCTCGAACACGGCCATACGCTGACCGTGATCGACGACAACGCCGAAGCGCTCGACGCCCTGTCGGAGACCAGCGCTACGCGTCACGGCGGCGGCTTCGCAAATTTCACCGAAGAAATCGGTGAAAATCTGAATGGATTCGGCTGGATCTTGATCGCGATCCCCGATCCTTTCGAGGCGGGGTCGATGGTCGAAACCGCGCGCCGCTTGGCGCCGAATTCGCGCATCATCGCGCGTGCGCATTCGGAGGAAGCGGTCGCGCATCTGCGCGGGCTCGGCGCCGACGAGGTGTTGATGGCCGAGCACGAAGTCGCACTCGCCATGATCCGCGTCGTCGACGGCCGTGTGATCGCTTAGGCGAGCAGCTTCAGCATCTCGGCGTAGCGCGCGCCGCTGGCCGCGATCAAGAACGGGCCGACATGGCGGCGCGCGTCGTAAGGCGCGCCCTCCGGCGCGAAGCCCACGGCGCAGCCCATCTCTTCGGACGCGAGCGCGCCCGCCGCGTGATCCCAAGGCAAAGTCCGCGAGAAACACGCGAAACCGTAGCGGCCGCGCGCGAGATTGAGATAAGCGGCCCCGCCGCAGCGTTCTTCGATCAGCGTATAGCGCCCGTCCTCGCGCGCCTTGATCCGCGCGGTTTTGGCGTAGATGGCGCCGGTCATCGGGGCGTCGGGCGATACGCGCACGGGCCTGCCGTTGAACTCGGCGCCTTGGCCGGCGCGCGCCGTCAGCGTGTCGCCGTCGAGCGGCGAATGGATCCAGCCCGCGACCGGCCGGCCGCGCTGGACCAGCGCCACGATTGTGCAGAACGGCGGCTGGCCCTTGGCGAAGTTGTAGGTGCCGTCGACCGGATCGATGATCCACACCGGATCATCGCCGGCCAGCGCGTCCAGCACCGCGCGATCTTTGGCCACCGCCTCCTCGCCCACGACCTTGCTGCCGGGCAGCGCCGCAGCCAGAACGGGCGTCAGTAACGCTTCGGCCTCCAGGTCGGCGGCGGTCACGTAATCGTCCGGGCCTTTCAGGTCGATTTCGTGGGCAGCCAGCGCTTGGAAGCGCGGCAGGATGGCGCGCTTGCCGATCTCGGCGATCGTTCGGGTAATACGGGCGAGGAATTCATTGCCGACGGGGGACATGCCCCTTCTATAGCGCGAAATCCGCCCAGCGCACGAGTTTCGGCAAATTTCATTGCGTCTCGACGATCTCGTTGAGCGCGGCAAGGCCGCCGAATTTCGGCGCTTCGGCTTCCCAGATCGGCTTCATCGCGTCGCGCCACGGGGCTTCGTCGACTTTCTGGACCTTCAGGCCCTTCTGCGTCATGCGCGACACGGCGGCCGCTTCCTGTTCCTTGTGCAGGCCGTTGATGAACGCCGCCATCTCGCCCGCGATCTCGCCCAAGACCGCGCGCTGTTCGGCGGGCAGACGGTCCCAATACCGGCGCGAGAACACGATCGCGCCGACCGACCAGATATGACCCGTCTCGGTCAGGTTGGGCGCCACTTCGTAAAGCCGCAGCGTTTCGATCGGCCCCTTGGTCAGGTCCATCAGATCGGCAACGCCGGTCGCCAGCGCGTTGTAGGTCTCAGTGATCGGAATCGGCGTCGGGTTGGCGCCGAGATTGCGCCAGATCGCGATATGCAGCGGGCTTTGCAGCACGCGCATTGTCTTGCCGGCCACGTCGCCGACGCGCGCGATCGGCTGACGCGACAGCAAGTGCCGCGCGCCGTACGAGAAATACGACGTGACCTCGAAGCCTTGCGCCCGATAAAGCGCCGTATAGCGCTCGCCGATCGGGCCCTGCATCACCTTGTCGACATGATCCCAGTCGCGGAACACGAAGGGCATGTCGAATATCTGGCCCTCGGGCACCCATTGCGACAGGGCGGCGAGGGTGGAATCGGCGGCCTGGATCGAACCCAGGCGCATGCCTTCGGCGTTTTCGCGCTCGCCGCCCAGCTGGCCCGACGGGAAAATCTGCAGATCGACCGCGCCGGACGTGCGCTCCTTCGCCAATTCGGCGAAGCGGCGCCACATTTGGGTATTGGGCGCACCTTCGGGCTGCACGACGCCGACGCGAACGGCGTTCGCGCGCGTCTGCGCGATCGCGGGCGCTGCGAGAAGGGCGAAAGCTGCGCCAAAGGCGACCTGGCGGCGGGTCGGGTTCGTCATCTGCGCCTCCCTTAGAGACCCAGCCATAGCAGACCCATGGTAATTGCGGGAATGAAAGTCACGAGGAGCAGGGCTGCCAGCAACGCAATCACAAAAGGTATCAACGCCGCGAACACGGAAATTGCGGGCAGGCGGGTGATCGCGGCGGCGATGAACGCAAGGATGCCGAAAGGCGGGGTCAAGCCGCCGATCATCAGATTACAGATGACGATCAGCGCGAAATGCACGGGCTCGACGCCGAAACGCTCGACGAGCGGCAAGAACAGCGGCGCGAAAACAAGCATCGCCGCGCCGATATCCATCACCATCCCGGCGAGCAGCAGCACGCCGTTCAGGAACAGGAGCATCACCCATTTCTGGACGAGCCATGTCTCGCCGAATTCCACGATGGATTGTGGGACATGTTCGGTCGTCAGCACGAAGCCGAGGGGCGTGGCGGCGCCGATCAGCAAGCCGATCATCGCCGAATCAAGGGCGGTCTGGCGCAAACCCCGCCAAAGTTCCCCGGGGGCAAGACCGCGATTGAGCCACAGTCCAGCGGCGAAAGCGAAAGCCACGGCCATCGCCCCCGTTTCTGTCGGCGTCGCGATGCCCAAACGCAACGTCGCGACGATGAACACGGCCAGCAGAATGACCGGGATCGCGGCGGCCATCGCCCGGCCGCGTTCGGCCCAGCCGGCGCGCGGCGCGTTGGCTTTTTGGCCGCGCGCTTTGGCGACCGTCCAGACCGCCAGCATCAACGCGCCCGCGAACAACAAGCCGGGCACGATCCCGGCGACGAACATCTGCCCGACCGATATGCCGGTGGCGGCCCCGACGATCAGCATGCCGATCGAGGGCGGGATGATGTTGTCGGTCGTCGACGCAGCGGCGCAAACGGCGGCGGCGAAAGGCGGCTTGTAGCCGTCCTTCACCATCGCGGGATACATCAGCCGCGCGTTGAGGGCGGCGTTGGCGTTGGACGATCCCGAAACGCCGCCATAGAGCGTCGCCGCGACGATCGTGACCTGCGCGAGGCCAGCCCGCATATGGCGCACCAGCGTATGCGCGAAATCGATCAGCCGCTTGGCGAGGCCGCCCACGTCCATCAACGCGCCCGCCAGCAGGAACAAGGGGATCGCCAGCAACAGGAACTGCCCCGATCCGCGAACGACGTTCTGCGCGACCGCCGCGGGCGGCAACACGCCTGCCGTAAGATCGGCGAGGAAGACGGCCAGCAGCATCGCGAAGGCGATCGGCATCCCCAGCGCCATGCCGCCCAGGAACACGAGGATCAGCGTCGTCAACGGAGCGAGCGGCGGCAATGCGATCCAGCCGCGGAGATCGGCGGCAATGTAGAAGGCAATCCCGAGCGCGACCCCGAGCGCGCCGAGATAGCTTCCGTCGGCGCGGTCGAAATCGCGCAGCGCCAGATAGATCAGACCGGCCAAACAGCTCGCCGGGATGCCCGCGTATTGCAGCCAGGCGGGCAAGGCGAGGGCGGTGGACTTTCCGCCGATGAGATCGAGCAATTCCTGGGCGCCGCCCATCAGCACGAGCGTCGTGTAGGCGACGGCCGCGTCGACCAAAACTTGATGGAGTTTGCGCGCGGCCGGCGGCAGGCGCGTTTCGAATCCGCCGATGGCGACATGCAAGCGCCTGCGATGGGCGAGCGGCACGCCCAGAAATATCAGATAGATGAACAGCCATTGTCCCGCTTCGCCGGTCCAGGTCAACGACGCGGCGAAGATGTAGCGGGAGACAACCCCCGCCAGTGTCGTCGCGGCGATGGCGACGAGGCACAGGACGGCGGCGCCCCCGAGGCCCGCGTCGAGCGCGTCCAGAAGCCGTGAAGCCGCCTTGCGCATGGCCGCCGGACGGTCAGCGCCGCTTGGGCGCGCGCGCGTAATCGTCGGAAAGGCGCTCGATATCGGATTCTTCGAGGCGCGGCCCGTATTGGATTTCGATCAGTACCAGCGGCGCCTTCCGGTCGTTTTCCAAGCGGTGGATCGTCTTGCGCGGAATCACCACCGTGCCGCCGATACCCAGCCGTTTACTGCGCGTACCGAGCGTAACTTTGCCTTCGCCCGCGACGACGACCCAGCGCTCGGTACGGCCCTCGTGACGCTGCAAGGACAGGCGATGGCCGGGGGCGACTTCGATGCGTTTGACGGCGAAGCCGTCGCCTGTATCGGTCACCCGCCAATTCCCCCATGGGCGCTTGCCCTTCTGGCCGGTTTTGTAGCCATTCGCTTGCTTCATGGACATTTGCTTGGCGCGCGTCGCGGGCATGGGCGTTTTTCCACTCTTAGGACTTTTCCGAGCCGTTGCGGACCGGCATCATGCGCGCTTCGGCCCGCCCGCGCCAGAGTTGGGAGCGCGTCATTTCGTTGCCGCGCGGGCCTGGTCCGTCTCGAAACCGCAGTCCGAGGCAATGTCCCCTGATGGCCCGTGTGACGCCGCTGCCGCCCGAGAGTTTCGGGCGCTATACCTGGAACAACGGCAAAGTCGCGGTAATCGATATCGCCTCGCGTTATCGCGACGGGGCCGCCGAACGCGATTGGCCCGCCACGTTGTGGCGCTTGGGTCAAACCGCGATCGTCGAGGAATCGCGCTTTTCCGATCTGTCCGGTTTCGGCCGTTTGCAGGTCGTCACGCGGGGCAAGGGTTTGACGCTGCACGCCGACGACGGGGCGATGCATCGCGATCTTTCGCGCGCGTTCGACGTGGTGCGTTACGACGGGGCGACGAGACTCACCGCAAGGATCGCCGCCGGCCCGGTTGAAGTATTGAACCTGATCTATCGCGATGACGCGTTCGACGCCGATCTGTTCGTGCCGCTGGGCGACATGACGCTCAAACCGGGCGAGCATGTGCTCTACGCGCCGGGCAATCCGGCGCAAGCCACGATCGACGGCATGATCTTCGAACTGCCCGCCGGGCACGCGTTGAAAATCGACGGCGCCGCGAAGCTGTCCACCGCCGGCGGCCCGATCTTCGCGGCGAGCCTCACTTCTCGCTGAATGCGGCGTCCAGCGAGCGGTAGATCGGATTCAGCAGATAACGCAGCACCGTGCGCTCGTCGGTGCGGATATCGGCCAGCACGGTCATGCCGGGCACGAGACGATTGCGCTGTGGATCGTCGCCCGCGTAATCGCGTTCCAGCGTCACGATCGCGCGATAGAACGGGCGGCCTTGCGGATCGGTGAAGGTCGAGGCGGAGATATGCCGCACCGTGCCGGGCACGTTGCCGAAACGCGCGAAGTCGAAGGTCGAAACCTTGACGGCGACGCTCTGGCCCACGCGGATCTGCCCGATGTCGGAGGGCTGCACGCGCGCCTCGATCTCTAGTTCGCGGCCTACGGGCACGATCTCCAGCAGGGTCTGGCCCGGTGTCGCGACCGCCCCTTCGGAGCGCACGCGCAGTTCCTTGACGAGGCCGCGCACCGGCGCCCTCACTTCCGTGCGCGTCACGCGATCTTCCAGGCGCACGCGCGCTTCCTCGATCTGGCGCAGTTCGGAGGTGACGGAACCGAACTCGCGCATCGATTCGGTGGCGAGGCGCGTGTCGAGCTCGATCAAGCGCTGCTCGGCTTCGGCGATCGCTTCGCGCGCGCGGGCGATGCCGACTTGCGCGTTCGCGATGTCGCCTTGCACGCGCGACTGTTCGCGCTGCACGTCGAGCAGCGACAGGCGCGAATTCAGACCCTGATCGTAGAGCTTCTGGCGCATATCGGCGGCTTCGGTGATGAAACGCAATTGCCGTTGCAGCGTTTCGCGCTGGCTTTCCAGCGCCGAGAGGTCCTGGCGGCGCGCGCCCAATTGGCGTTCCAGCACGGCGCGCTGGCTGGCGCGCGACTGTTCCTGCGTGCGCAGGATGGCCGCCTGGTCGCGCGACATTTCGGCTTCGCCCGCGGAAACGAGATTGGCGCCGCGCCCCTCGGCGAAGGCGCGCAGCCTTTCGGCCTGCAGGCGCAGCGAGGCTTCGCGGGCCTTCATCTGGTCGAGTTCGGCCAGCGCCGCCGTGCGGTCGATCTCGATAAGGATCTGGCCCTCCGCGACCAGATCGCCCTCGCGCACATCCACGCGGCGCACGATGCCGCCTTCCAGATGCTGGACGGCGATCACGTTGCCCGCCGGCACGACTTCGCCGGGCGCCCGCGCGACTTGCGCGACTTGCGTGACCGAGGCCCAGGCGACTCCGCCGACCAGCAGGCCGAGCACCAGCCAAACCGCGAGGCGCATCAGCTTCGACTGGCCGCCTTCCTCCAACTGGATCGCGAGGCTGAGTTGGCGGATACGCGCGGGATCGGCGCGCGTGGTCGACGGTACGGGTGCGTTGCTCATCTGACGGCTCCGGCTTGATCGGGCTCGCTGCCCTTGCGCATCCGCACGACGCGGCCTTGGTCGAACACGGCCACGCGATCGCACAGCGCGAGGTGGCTGGGGCGATGCGAAACGAGGAGGATGGTCTGTTTGCCCTTGCGGCGCTTCAGCGCTTCGATCAGCGCGCGGTCGCCCGCCTGGTCGAGCCATTGGCCCGGCTCGTCGAGCATCAGCACCGCAGACGGCCGCAAGTAAACGCGCGCCAGCGCGATACGCTGCAGCAATCCGGCGGGCAGACCGGCCGTTTCGGAATCGCCAAGCATGGTCTCGAGACCCTTGGGCAGCGCCAGCGTCTCCTCGAGCGCGCCCGCTTCGGCGAGCGCGTCGCGGATCGCGGCTTCGGTTGCGGTGGGTGCGGCAAGGCGCAGGTTTTGAAGGATCGTGCCGTAGAACAGATGGCGCACCTGCGGCGCGTAGGTGACGGCGTTGCGCAATTCGGCGGGCGACATTTGGCGGATGTCGAGCCCGTCGAGTGCGACGTTGCCCGCCTGCGGTTGATAAAGCCCGGCGATCACTTTCAATACCGTCGACTTGCCGGCCCCCGAATTGCCCGTCAGGCCGATCATCTCGCCCGGCTTGACGTCGAGATCCACGCCCAGCAGCGCGGGATCGGTATCGGGACGGTAGCGCAGCGACACGCGCGTGAGGCGCAAGGCGCCGCGGAACACGCGCTGCACGACCGACGCCGCCGCGCGTTCCTGCAATTCCGGCTTGAGGCGCAGAAGCCCGTCGATCTGGCGCAGCGATTGGCGCATGGCGTCCAAACGCTGCAACGTGACGAGGCCCATCTGCAACGGGGCGAGCACGCGCCAGGTGAGCGCCATCACCGCGATCAGGGCCCCGACGGTCATGGTGCCGTCGACGATGAGGGCGGCTCCCCAGGCGAGCGTGGCGGCACCGGCCAACATCATCAAACCTTGCGCGGCGTTCTGCAGGCCTTGCGAAATCAACTGGCCGCGATATCCGGCTTGGGCCGCTTCGGCCGAGGCCGCGCGGAAGCGGTCGAGCCACGTGTTACGCGCGCCCAGCTGTTTGATCGCGCGTAGGTTGGAGACGATTTCGACCATCAGCCCGTGACGCGCCGATCGCGCGCGCGCCAAGCGCTTGTTCGCCGCCGCTTGTTTGGCGGCTGTCGCCCACCCCAGCAACGCGATCGCCGCGCCGAGGACGATTGGAACCGCCACCAGCGGGCCGCCCAGCCACGCGATGACGACCAGGAACAGAACGAGGAACGGCAGGTCCAGCGCGATCCCCGCCATCGGCCCGGTGAAGAACTCGCGGATTTGGTCGAACTCCTTCAAGCGCGACAGCTGTTGGCCGATCGGCGCCGCTTCGACGAATCCAGCCGGCAAACGCAGCAACTGGCGCAGCACCGCGACGGCGACGAGGCGCTCGACGCGCGCGCCGACATAGGCAAGGAGCTTCGCGCGCACGCCGCGCAGCGCGAAGTCGAACGCGAAGGCGCCCGCCACGCCGGCGAGCAAATAGAACAGCAGCGTGCGCGAATCCGTGCCGATGACCTTGTCGTAGACGGCCATCGAGAAGAACGGGAACAGCAGCGCCAGCGCGTCGGTCGCCAGCGTGATCAGCAGCAGCTGCCAGACGATCGGTCGGAAGCGCTGGAGCAGGTCGGCGCCGAAGCCGCGCCCATGCGCCTCGGCTTCCTTCGCGGTCTCGACGCTCTCGATCAGATAGGCGGTGCCCGCAGGCCCGCGCGGCCGCGTGGCTTCGACATGCGTGGCGCCGTCGAATACGCGCACGCCGCCCGCGTCTGCGCTCAGGATCACGCGCGGGATGCCGTCGTCGCCGACATGCAGGCACGGAAGCAGACGCGGATCCACCTTGTGTAGCTGCGCGCGCGTGGGCTTGGTGACGTAGGATAGCTCGGCCAGCACGTTGCGCAGCGCCTCGAGATCGAGATCGGCGGCGAAATGCGGCAGCGCTTCGACGATATGGCGCGGATCGCCGCGCCAGCCCAGCGCGTCGAGCAACGGCATCAGACACGCGGCGAAGGGCGACAGTGCTTCGAAATCGCCCATGCGGCCGCCGCGCAGCGCTTCGACCAGCGGCTCGGCGCGGACGACGCCGATATCGTCGGCCGCGCGGCGGAGGGCGGGAACGGCTATCGGATCCGTCACGCGCGCCGCTCCACCAGAATGCCGTCCTTCAGTTCGAACGTCCGGTCGGCGAGACGTAAGACCGAAGGCTGGTAGCTGACCAGCACCAATGTCGTGCGGCCCTTCATATCGCGCATCAGCGCCAGCAGCTTTTCGTTGGATTCGTGATCGAGGCCGTTATTCGCTTCGTCGAACAGCACGATCCGCGGATCGTCGGCGAGGGCGCGCACGATCGCCACGCGCTGGCGCACGCCGCCGGGCAAAGTCTCGGTCTGGCCGCCGCGGATTTCGGTCTCGTAGCCGTCCGGCAGACCGGCGACATAGGCGTCGAGCCCCAAGCGCATGGCGAGATCGAGCGCGCGATCCACGACCGGCCCGCGCCGGAACGCGGTCAGGTTGTCGATCAGCGAACCGTGAAAGACGACGCCCTGGCGCGGCAGCACGGCGATTTCGCTCGGGCCGGGGCGCGGGTCTTTGGGCCCCAAGGCGCGCTCGTCGTAAAGGATGCGGCCCGTCTGCGGGCGCAACGCGCCGGAAATCAGCGACAGGATTGTCGACCGCCCGCCGCCATTGGCGCCGACGATGGCGACGCAATCGCCCGGCGTGATCGCGAGATCCGCGTTTTGGAGGATCGGCGCTTTGGCGCCGGGATAGGCGAAGGTGACGCCGTCGAACCGGACGGCGCCTTCGCCGACGATCGCGACTTGCTGCCCCTGCGATGGCTCCTGCGGCAGGTCGTCGAGCGCCTTGAGGCGTTGGCGCGCGACGCGGATAGATTGGAAGTTCGTCCAGATCCCCATGGCGCGCAGCAGCGGCTGCATCATTCGCCCGGCGAGCAGCGTCGAGGCGGCAAGCTGACCGACGGTGATTTCGCCGTCGAGCACCATCAGCGAGCCGTAGGCGGCCAGAGCAACGACCGTCAGGTTCGAGAACAATCCTCCCAGGCTTTGCGAAATCGCCGAGATATAGGCGACGCGATGCGCGGCTGTGGCGGCACCGTCCATCAGGCGTTCGTAGCGGCGCATCATCTGGCGTTCCATCGTCAGCGCCTTGACGGTGGTGATACCGCTAAGTATCTCGATCATGAAGCTCGTGCGCCGGTCGTCGGAGTCCGCACGCCGGGCGAGGGCGCGATGCAACGCGCCGCCGATCATCAAGGCGAGGATCGCGAACGACGCGAAAGCGCCGAAGGCGACATAGGCCAAGTCGCCCGCGATCAGCCAGATCAGCGCGCCGAAAACCAGCGCGAAGGGCAGGTCGATCGCGATCGTGGCGCCTTGGTTGGCGTAGAACTCGCGCAAACGATCGATCGCCGCGAGACGTTCCAATTGCTGGCCGGGGGACTCGCCGCGCAAAGCGGCCTGGTCGGCGTCGAGCAGACGTTCGATCACGCGCACGCCGGTTTCGTGCTCGTAGCGCGCGCCTGTCCAGGCGGCGAGATGGCCGCGTGCCGCGCGCATCAGCGCTTCGCCCACCAGAACGGCAAACAACAGCGCCGAAAGCAGCGTCAGCGTGTCGATCGCCGCATTCGGGATGACGCGGTCGTAGATTTGCAAAGTGAAAATGGGCAGCGCCGCGCCGAACAGGTTCAACGCGAGCGAGGCGGCCATCACGCTAGGATGGAAAGCCATCGTGAATCCCGCGTCGGACGCGGCGGATCGCACGGGCTTCGTCGTCGACGCCAATTTTTTCTCCCCATGGATCGGGTTTGTCTCGCGGGGGGCCTGATCCAAGCTTCGTGATAAAGGTTAAGGTTCTGACTTGCAATAAGAAAAACCGATATAGACAATTTTATAGGATTTCCGTATATTTAGCGGCGGGCGAAATCCGGATGACCGGTGTAGCGTCCGGAACTGAGGACGGAGAACCCGTACGTGCCCGCTGATCGCGCCGATCCCCAGGCAAGATCTCAAGAACGTGTCGAACAGGTCCAAGCCGACGAGCTGACCGTCCTCGCGAAGGATTCCGGCGCCGGCGAAGCGTCGGCTGTGCAGCCGACGACTGCACCGCCGTCCGCGTCGCCCGATAACTCATTCTCCCAATCAGCGCAGACCCTTGGTGCGGTCCAATACGGATCGCTGGTCGCCGACGATCGAACTTTCGCGGGGCAAGCGCCCGGCCAAATCGATACGGCCCCGCCGGTCGCGGGCGATTTCCTGGGTGTCGCCGGGGCGGCGGCCATAGCGCCCGACGAAAATGCGAACGGCGCGCCCGCCGATGCCGGCGAAACGCGCGGCCCCGCCGCGGCGCTGGCGCAAACCGCCCAAGCGCGCGGCGATGCCGCGAATATCGACATGCGCGCCGACATACGCGGCGAAACGCGGACGGATGCAGGCAATGCGCCGGGCGCCGCCGCCGCCGGCGTGCCGGGGCACGAGGCGGCGCAATCCGTCGATCATGCGGGCCCCGCCGCCGAGGCGCCCGCGAATATGTCGGGCACCGATGCGAACGCGCCGGCCACCGCCGCAAACGCCGTCGCGCCGGCGGCATTGAATGCGCTGCTGCCGGGCCTCGCCAATATTCTGAATGCGGCCGCCGCCCCGGCGGTCGAAGCGGCCGTGCAGCCGGTGCTGAACGAGTTGCGCGGGCAATTGCTCGATCGTCTCGCCCAGCTCGAACGTGCGGAAGCGCCGGCTCCGGCGCCGGTTTCGAACGAACCGCCGCCCGATACGACCGCCAGCCCGCCCGAACTCGACGTGGCGCCGGCGGCGGGCGTTGAAGACAACGCGGTGGCGCTCGATATCGCCGCGCAGCTCGCCGATCGCGACGGTTCGGAAACGCTCGGCGTCACCATCGCGGGCGTGCCCAATGGCGCCACGTTGTCCGCCGGGACCGATCTTGGCGATGGCGCATGGCTGCTGACGCCCGAAGATCTGCCCGGCCTGCAACTGATTCCGCCGCCCGATTTTTCGGGCACGTTGAACCTGACCGTCACCGCGACGTCGCAAGAAGGCGGGGCGACAAGCAGCGTCACGTCGAATCTGACGGTCGATATCGAAGCGGTGGCGGATACGCCCGCCCTGTCCGCGACCAACGCCAGCGGCACGGAAGATCACGCGATCGCGCTCGACCTTTCGGCGTCCTTGTCCGACGCGTCGGAAACGCTGGGTGTGACCGTCGCGGGTGTACCGGATGGCGCGACGCTTTCGGCGGGGACGGATCTGGGCGACGGCGCGTGGCTGCTCACGCCCGACGAATTGCCCGGGCTGCTATTGATCCCGCCGCCCGATTTTTCGGGCACGCTGAATCTTACCGTCACCGCCACCTCGACCGACGGCACATCGACCAGCAGCGTCACATCGAACCTCGTCGTCGAAGTCGAAGGCGCCGCCGATACGCCATCGTTGAACGTCGCGAATGCGAACGGCACTGAAGATCACGCGATCGCGCTCGATCTTTCCGCGGCGCTGTCCGACGCTTCGGAAACGCTCGGGCTGACGATCGCGGGCGTGCCGGACGGCGCGACGCTCTCGGCGGGGACGGATCTGGGCGACGGCGCTTGGCTGCTCACGCCCGACGATCTTCCAGGCCTCGCGATCACGCCGCCCGCCGATTTCAGCGGCCGGATCGATCTGACCGTCACCGCCACCTCGACCGACGGCACATCGACCAGCAGCGTCACATCGAACCTGACCGTCGAAGTCGAAGGCGCCGCCGATACGCCGTCGCTGAACGTCGCCAGCGCCAGCGGCGCCGAAGACCATTCAATCCCGATCGATATCGCGGCCGGGTTGTCCGACGTTTCGGAATCGCTAGGCGTTACGATCGCGGGCGTGCCCGAAGGCGGGTATTTGTCGGCAGGCACGGATTTGGGCGACGGCGCGTGGCTGCTCACGCCCGACGAACTGCCGGGCCTTACCTTCACGCCGCCCGCCGATTACGCGGGCGCGGTCAATCTGACCGTCACCGCGACGTCGTCCGACGGCGGCTCGCTCGTCAGCAACACGGCGACGCTGGCCATCACAATAGATGCGGTCGCCGATGCGCCGACCGATTTGTCGGTCGTTATTCAATCCGCGACCGGGAGCGATACGACCTTCTATCCCGACGAGGCGGGCACGATCCGCGTTCGGGCGAGTTATCCCGACATTGACGGATCTGAATCGCACGAAGCGCGGTTGAACGTGCCGGACGGCATGCAGGTGACCGATGCCGCGGGCGGGTTGTGGATTCCCGGCGACGACGGCACGGGCGGTTACATCGAGCTATCCGACCAGATCGACGCGGATGGCCGACTGGACGTGACAATCGGCGTGCGCGCGACGGAAATGGTCGAAGTGCCCTGGTCGGGCGATTTCGAACTGACCGCGACCGCCGCCGACGGCCAATCCGCCGTCACCACGGCGGCCGAAGGCGCGATGGACGTCGCGTTACCGCCGGGTTTGGGCACGCAGCGCGACGACACGATGCTGGCCGGGGCTGGCGCCGAGAATTTCGACGGGCGCGGCGGAAACGATACGCTTTCGTTTGAAAACTCCAACGCAGGCGTGACCGTCAATCTCGGCACCGGCGCCGCGTCGGGCGGCTACGCGCAAGGCGATACGGTCGCGAATTTCGAGAACGTCACAGGCTCGGCCCACGCCGACCGCCTTACCGGCGACGCCAACGCGAATATCCTCTCGGGCGGAGCGGGCGACGATACGCTCGACGGCGGCTCGGGCGACGATAGGCTGATCGGCGGCGCGGGTGCGGACTCCATCGTCGGCGGGGCAGGCACAGATACGGTCAGCTATGCCGGTTCGTCGGCGGGCGTCACCGTCAATCTCGGCTCGACCAGCGCGCAGGTTTCGGCGGGCGATGCTTCCGGCGATCGTCTGTCGGGGATCGAAAATCTCGAGGGCTCGTCCTACGCGGACTCGCTGACGGGCACCACCGGCGCCAATGTCCTGTCGGGCGGGGCGGGCGACGACACGCTGATCGGCGGTGCCGGTGCCGATACGCTGATCGGCGGCGAAGGCGTCGACACCGCGAGCTACGCGACCAGTACGGCCAATCTTTCGGTCGATCTGCAAAACGGCACGACCGGCGGCGACGCGGCGGGCGACGTTCTGCAAAGCATCGAAAATCTGCTTGGCGGCTCGGGCAACGACACGTTCTCCGGCGATGCGGCTGCGAACCGCATCGATGGCGGGTCGGGCAACGACACGATCGAAGGCGGCGCGGGTGCGGATACGCTGATCGGCGGGGCGGGTACGGATACGTTGTCCTATTCGCGCGCCGATGCGGGCGTCACGGTCAACCTCGCGACCGGCACCAATTCCGCCGGCGATGCGATCTCGGGCTTCGAGAACGCGACCGGTTCCGCCTTCGCCGACACGCTGACCGGCGATGCCAACGCCAATCGTCTGGAAGGCGGGTCGGGCGACGACACGCTGATCGGCGGTCTTGGCAACGACACGCTTGCGGGCGGTGCCAGCATCGACACCGCTGATTATTCGTCGGCGACGTCGGCGGTGACGGTCAATCTCGCGACCGGTGCGGCCAGCGGCGGCGCGGGCACGGATGCTTTGTCGGGCATCGAGAACGTGATCGGCACCGCCTATGCCGACACGCTGACCGGCGACGGCAATTCCAACCGTCTCGACGGCGGGGCGGGCAGCGACACGATTTCGGGCGGTGCCGCGAACGATACGCTGATCGGCGGCGACGGCATCGATACGCTGAGCTTCGCCGCCGACACGGCCGGCGTGAACGTGGATCTGGCCGCCGGCGTCGCGACCGGTTCGGCGAGCGGCACGGACAGCTTCAGCGGTTTCGAAACCGTGATCGGCGGATCGGGTGCCGATACGCTGCGCGGCGATGCTGGCGCCAATCGCCTGGATGGCGGCTCGGGCAACGACATTCTGATCGGCGGCGCGGGGGCCGATACGCTGGTCGGCAATGCCGGCAACGACACGGCCGATTACAGCGCCTCCGCCGATGCGGTGCAGGTCAATCTCGCATCGACGGTGGCGCAGGTTTCGACCGGCGACGCCGCGGGCGACGTGCTTTCGGGCATCGAGACGCTGATCGGTTCCGCGCAAAGCGACACGCTGACCGGCGACGGCTACGCCAATCGCTTGGAGGGCGGTGCGGGCGACGACACGCTGCAAGGCGGCGGCGGTGCGGATACGCTGGCCGGCGGCGCGGGTATCGACACCGCGAGTTACGCGAATTCGTCGGCGGGCGTGACGGTCGATCTGTCGCGCACGACGGCGCAGACATCCTCCGGCGACGCGTCGGGCGATGTGCTGTCGAGCATCGAGAATCTGCTCGGCTCCGCCGTCGCCGACATTCTGACCGGCGATTCCGGCGCCAATCGCATCGACGGCGGCGCGGGCGCCGACACGATCCAAGGCGGTGCGGGCGGCGATACGTTGATCGGCGGCGCAGGCAGCGACACGTTGACCTTCGCGGCCGATACCGGCGGCGTGAACGTGAACCTCGCCGCCGGTACGGCGACGGGCACGGCCACCGGGACCGACACGATCGCCGGTTTCGAAACCGTGTTCGGCGGGGCGGGGGCCGATACGCTGCGCGGCGACGCGGGCGCCAATCGCCTCGACGGCGGGGCGGGCGATGACACGATCTTCGGCGATGCGGGCGCCGACACGCTTGTTGGCGGCACGGGCGCCGACACGGTCGATTACTCGGCCTCGGCCGCCGCCGTGCAGGTCAATCTGGGTCTGAGCACGGCGCAGGTTTCGACGGGCGATGCGAATGCCGACGTGCTGTCGGGGTTCGAGAATGTCATCGGCTCAGGGCAAGGCGACACGCTGACCGGCACCACGGGTGCCAATCGCCTCGACAGCGGTGCGGGCGACGATACGCTGATCGGCGGTGCCGGTGCCGATACGTTGATCGGCGGCGAAGGCAACGACACCGCGAGCTACGCGACGAGCACCGCCAGTCTCCAGGTCGATCTTCAAAACGGCACGACCGGCGGCGACGCTGCGGGCGATGTTTTGGAAAGCATCGAAAACCTGATCGGCGGAACGGGCAACGACACGCTCTATGGCGATGCGAACGCCAACCGTATCGATGGCGGCGCGGGCAACGACACGATCGAGGGCGGGACGGGCGCCGATACGCTGATCGGCGGTGCAGGTACCGATACGCTCGCCTATACGCGCGCCGAGGCGGGCGTCAGTGTCGATCTATCGACCGGCGCAAATTCCGCGGGCGACACCGTTTCTGGCTTCGAGAACGTCACCGGCGGCGACTTCGCCGATACGCTGACGGGCGATGCCGCCGCGAACGTCCTGACCGGCGGGGCCGGCGACGATACGTTGATCGGCGGGGCGGGAAACGACACGCTCGCGGGCGGCGCGGGCATCGATACGGCGGATTATTCGTCCGCTGGTGCCGGCGTCACGGTCAATCTCGCGACCGGCACGGCCAGCGGCGGCGCTGGCACCGATGCGCTTTCCGGCATCGAGAACGTGATCGGCACGGCTTATGCCGATAGCTTGACCGGCAGTTCCGTCGCCAACCGTCTCGACGGCGGTGCGGGCGCCGACACGATCCAGGGCGGAGCGGGCAACGACACGCTGATCGGCGGCACGGACAGCGATACGCTGAGCTTTGCCGCCGATACGGCCGGCGTCAGCGTGAATCTCGCGGCGGGCACCGCGGTCGGAACCGCGACCGGCGGCGACACGATTTCGGGTTTCGAAACCGTGGTCGGCGGCGCTGGTGCGGACACGATTTCCGGCACCGATGCGGCCGAACGCCTGGATGGCGGTTCGGGCAACGATCTTCTGATCGGCGGCAAGGGTGCGGATACGCTGATCGGCGGCACGGGCAACGACACGGCCGATTACGGCGCGTCGGACGCCGCCGTGCAGGTCAATCTTAACCTGACGACGGCGCAGCTCTCGACCGGCGATGCGGCGGGCGACGTGCTGTCGACGATCGAAACCGTGGTCGGCTCCGCGTTCGACGACACGCTGATCGGCAACAGTTCCGCCAATCGTCTCGACGGCGGAGCGGGCGCCGATACGATTTCGGGCGGTGCGGCCAACGATACATTGATCGGCGGCGACGGGATCGACACGGTCGACTACTCGTCGTCGACCGCCGCGATCACGGCCAATCTCGCCACCGGCGTTGCGACCGGTGCGGGCACCGACACGCTGACGGGTTTCGAAAATCTCACCGGCGGTTCGGGCGCCGACACGCTGACGGGCGATGGGGGCGCCAACCGCATGGACGGCGGTTCGGGCAACGACATCATCCAAGGCGGCGCGGGCGCCGACACGTTGATCGGCGGTGCAGGTAACGACACGCTGAGCTACGCCGCCGGCACGGCGGGCGTGAATGTCAACCTCGCGACCGGCGCCGCCTCGGGCGGCGACGCTTCGGGCGACGTGATCTCGGGCTTCGAAACCGTCATCGGCGGATCGGGAGCCGATACGCTGCGCGGCGACGCCAATGCCAATCGTCTCGATGGCGGTGCGGGCGACGACACGATCTTCGGCGATGCGGGCGTGGATACGCTCGTGGGGGGTACGGGCAACGACCGGCTCGATTATTCGGGGTCGAACGCGGCGATCAGCGTCAATCTCGCGACCAATGCCGTCGCCGGCGGTTACGCCCAAGGCGATTCGATTTCCGGTTTCGAACAGGTCACTGGGTCGGCGTTCAGCGACACGCTGACGGGCTCCACTGGCGCGAACATCATCGACGGCGGCGCGGGCGCCGATTTGATCCAGGGCGGTGCCGGCGCCGACACGCTGATCGGCGGCGATGGTTTCGATACGCTGTCCTATTCGGCGAGCGCTTCGGCGGTGAACGTCAATCTCGCGACCGGCGCGGTCTCCGGCGGCGACGCGGCGGGCGACGCGATTTCGGGTTTCGAAACGCTGATCGGGTCGGGCTCGGCCGATACGCTGACGGGTTCCACGGGATCGGAACGTATCGAGGGCGGGGCGGGCAACGATCTGATCGCCGGCGGCGGCGGCAACGACACGTTCGTCGGCGGCGGCGGCTCGGACTCGATCATCGGCGGTTCGGGCATCGATACGGTCGATTTCTCCTACACCTCCAGCCGCGTGAACGTGAATCTCTCGACCGGCGTGGGCGCCACGGGCGACGCTGCGGGCGATAGCTATACCTCTATCGAGAACGTGCTCGGCACGTCGGGTAACGACACGATCACCGGTTCGGCCGATGCGAATTTGTTGGTCGGCAATGCCGGGAACGACAGCATCCTGGGCGGGGCGGGCGACGACACGATCCGGGGCGGGGCCGGCAACGACACGCTGCGCGGCGGGGCGGGCATCGATACGCTCGATTACTCCGACAGCAGCGCCGGCGTGACGGTGAATCTGTCGAACAACACGGCGTCGGGCGGCTTCGCGCAAAGCGACAACATCGCCGAGTTCGAGAACGTCACCGGCTCCGGCTTCGCGGACCGGCTCACGGGCGATGGGGCCGACAATCGCTTCGACGGGCGCGGCGGCAACGACACCATCTTCGGCGGCGCCGGATCGGATATCGCCTATTTCGGCGTTGGCGGCGGGCGCGACACGTTCGACGGCGGTGCGGGCGGCGGCTGGACGGATACGGTCATCGTCGATGGCGGCGGCGCGGGCCCCGGCCAAGGCGGCTGGACGGTCATCCTGTCGGACGGCACCGAACTAGCGGCCGAGGGCGCGACGGGCTCGCTCGACCTCGGTGACGACGCCTCGGGCACCATCGTCTTGGCCGACGGCAGCGAGATGACGTTCGACAATCTCGAGCGGATCAGCTGGTAATCGCCGATTACGGATTGTTGATTTCAGGTTAAAGCACGGAAATACAACAATTTTTTATAATTTTGGCCGGGCAATACACCGCGTCCGCCCATGCTATACCTGTGCGTGTCGAAGCCGCCGCCAGTCCGTCGCGGGCCGGCATTGCTGGAGTATCGGGTGTACGTCGAGATCGCCGTCGTCGTGGTGCTGACGATCATCAATGGCTTGCTCGCCATGTCGGAATTGGCCGTGGTTTCCGCTCGGTCGACACGGCTCAAAGCCCTGCAGGACAGGGGCAATCGCGGGGCGGAGATCGCTTTGCGCCTTGCGGCGGATCCCGGACGTTTCCTATCGACGGTTCAGATCGGCATCACTCTGGTCGGCGTCCTGTCGGGCGCGTTTTCGGGCGCTACGCTCGGCGTGCGGCTATCCGCATATTTGTCCGAACTCGGCTTACCGGTCGGCGCCGCCGACGCCCTGGGCGTCGGCGCGGTCGTCGTCGCGATCACCTATCTTTCGCTGATCGTCGGCGAGTTGGTGCCAAAGCAGATCGCCCTGCGCGATCCCGAGCGCGTGGCGGCGAGAGTGGCGCCGCCGATGCTGGCCTTGAGCCGCGCGGCCGCGCCGCTCGTCTGGCTGCTCGACCGCTCCGGCAAGGCCGTTTTGCGGCTATTCGGCCCGAAGGACTCGGCCAACGAGAGCGTCACCGAGGAGGAGGTCAAAAACGTGATCGCGGAAGCCGCGACCGCGGGCATCCTCGAAGGGCAGGAACACGACATGATCTCGGGCGTCATGCGTTTGGCCGATCGCGCGGCGAAGTCGCTGATGACCCCGCGCCACGAAGTCGAAACGCTCGATATCGCCTCGCCGCAGGACGTGCTGCGCGAACGTTTGCTCGAAACTTCGCGTGTGCGTCTGCCGATGTGGGACGGCGAGCCCGACGCCGTGATCGGCGTGCTCGACGTCAAGGCCGCATTGGTCGAATTGCTCGAACGCGGCACGATCGACGCGCGCAAGCACACGCGCCCCGTGCCCGCCGTGCTCGACGGTATGGACGCGCTCGACGTCGTCAAGGCGATCCAGGAATCTTCGATGCATATGGCCCTCGTCGTCGACGAGTACGGCCATTTCGAGGGGATCATCACCTCGACCGACATCCTGGTGGCGATCGCGGGCTCGTTCAAGGACGACCATGACGACGAACCGGCCCTGGTGGTGCGCGACGATTCGTCCTATCTCGTCGCGGGCTGGATGCGGGCCGACGAATTCGCCGCGCGAACGGGCGTGCCGACGGAGAAGGACGCGGATTACGAGACCGTCGCGGGGCTCGTGCTCCATCGCCTCGGCCGCCTGCCGCAAACCGGCGAGCGGGTTCAGATCGGCGAATGGACGCTCGAAGTCGTCGATATGGACGGAAGGCGTATCGACAAACTGCTCGTCAGTCGCAAGGCCGCCGTGGCGTAAGTTCGATCAATGGCGGTGGATCGGGTCGATCCACTTCACGCTTTCTGGCTTTTCCGCGGGTTCGATGTCGAGATTTATCGCGACCGCCTGACCGTCGGAGCGGACGAGCACGCATTCCAGCGTCTCGTCCTCCCGCGCGTTGATCTCCTGATGCGGGACGTAAGGCGGCACGAAGATGAAATCGCCCGGCCCCGCCTCGGCGACGAATTCCAGATTGTCGCCCCAGCGCATTCGCGCGCGGCCGCGAACGACATAGATCACGCTTTCGAGCGGCCCGTGGTGATGCGCCCCGGTTTTCGCGCCGGGATGGATATGGACCGTACCGGCCCATAGTTTTTGGGCGCCTGCACGCGCGAAATCGATCGCGGTGGCGCGGTTCATGCCCGAAGTCTTGCCTGCCGTGGTCGGATCCAGCGAATCGGCCGGAATCACCTGCACGCCGTCGTGCTTCCATTTCGGTTCGGTCATCGCGCGCTTCCTTTCGCCGGATGGCCAAGTCTAGCTCCGCGCGTAACGCGGGTGTGCCGAATTTTCGAGCGGCAAACCATCCAAGGGCCGTTTAGAATACCGCAATGCGTCGCCGCCGGTTGCCCCCGCTCAATTCCTTGCGCGCCTTCGAGGCCGTCGCCCGCCATCTCAGCGTGACGAAGGCGGCGGACGAACTTGCCGTTACGCCCGCCGCGGTCAGCCATCAGATCAAGACGATCGAAGATCATCTGGAAATCGAGCTGTTCCAGCGTACCAAGGGCATTCTGCTTTTGACCGACGCCGGGCAGGCGATTCTGCCGGGCATTCGCGACGGGTTCGAAAGCCTGCAAGCCGCGATCGAGCAGATCGACAATCTGGGTGACGCTGGCGTGCTGACGATTTCGGTGGCGCCGTCCTTCGCCGCCAAATGGCTGCTGCCGCGCCTCGAACGTTTCCAGGCGAAGTACCCGGAGATCGACGTGCGCGTGGGTGCTTCGATGGCGCTGACGGACTTCCATTCCGACGGCGTCGATCTCGCCATCCGCTACGGGGCGGGGCGCTATCCCGATCTGCATTGCGAACGCCTGCTCGCCGAGACCGTATTTCCGGTGTGCAGCCCGAAACTGCTGAAAGGCAAGCAGCGGCTCGACGCCGTATCGGCACTGAAGGATCAAACCTTGCTGCATGACGACAGCCCCGACGACGATCCGTCCTGCCCGAGCTGGACGATGTGGCTGAAGGCCGCGGGGGCGAGCGATATCGACGGCACGCGGGGCCCGCGCTTCAATCAATCGAGCCTGGTCGTGGAAGCGGCGGCGCTGGGGCGCGGCGTGGCGCTGGCGAAGGCGTCGCTGGCCGCCGCCGATCTCGCCGACGGGCGCTTGATCAAGCCGTTCGGCACGGCGGTGCCGGTCGATTTCGCCTATTGGCTGGTTTGCCCGGAACCCAAGCTTGCCTTGCGCAAGGTCGCGTTGTTCGCCGAGTGGCTCAAATCCGAAGCCTCGGCGTTCGCGGAGAAATCGACGCCGGGCAAGGGCGGCAGCCAGCCCGTCTGATCCAATTCGCGGGCGGTCGCTTCCCGGATCGCGCGATGGTCCATGCCCTGCGCGCGCCAATTGCGGCGCTTGGCTTCCAGCAGGCCGAGGCGGATCGACCACGCCGCACCGAACATTTTGCCGAGATAAGCGGCCAGCGCCCCGGCCAAACCAGGGGCGCGCCCGCCGGTTGCGACCGTGACGGTCAAATCGCCGCGCCGGATCAAAGCGGGCGTGTGGAAGTCGCACAGCTCGGTCACGTCTTCGACATTGACCAAGGCGCCCGCCGCGCGCGCCCGCGCCGCGATCTCCCGCGACCGGTCCTCGTCGAAATCGGCGATATAAACGATGCGATAGCCCGAAAAATCGCCGTCCGGCGCCATGCGCGAGACCCGCAACGCCCCGGCTTCGACCAGCAATTCCAGGCGGCGCGCGGCGCGCGGGCCGTCTCCGATCAGAGCAATCGGCAATTTCGCGGCGTCGAGATTGATCGGCAACATGGTCGGATACTCTGTTTCGGGCGGAAATTCGGGAATTGAGGTTTTTTAGGCGGCGGCCAAAGATTTACTCGCTCGCCAGGCCGCCCGATCCGCCGTCTGATGCAGCTCTGAAATGGAGCGAACCATGGGCGTTCAAACGGCAATCTTCTCGGCGATCAAAGCGGCCTCCCTGACGGAAATCCGCGAAGTTTTTACGGCCGACGAGTTGGGTTGGATCTTGGGCGAAGCGGCGATTTTGACCCGAGATGCCCCGGCTGCCGCCGACGCCCATCTGCGTAGCGCCGGTTTGGCGCTGCTTGCACGCCATCCCGAATTCGTCGCCCCGGCTGTCGCCGAGCTCGGCACGCCGGTCAAGATCGCGGGCAGCGAATACCGCGCCCAATGGACCACGCGCATCGCTGCGCAAGACGGCGAAATCGTCGCTTTGGTCGCGTTTTCGGGCGCCGCCGTCGTGCTCGAACGCCGGGCGGGCTTCGCCGACAACGCCGCCTTGGATGCGGGCGCGGTGATCGTGTTGCGGGAAGGCGAGGCGGCCGCGCCGCTGCCCGGCGCCTTCGCCGGTCCGGTCTTCGCCGTGCGTTTTGCGCGCGCCAAAGCGGGCGAAGCGCCCGTGGTGCCGATCGGCGAGCACGCCTTGTGGCCCAGCGCCTGGGCAGTCGCGGGTTGAACCGTTAAGCCGGACGGCGGCGCCAAGCATAGCCGCCTTCCTGGCGTTCTTCGCGCGTCGCCGGCTGTAAGTAGTGATCGACCGTGACGATCTTGCCGTCGCGCAACGCGGCGATCGTTCCCGCATGCGTGGGCTGCAGCGCGTCGAATCCCGCGCGCAGCATCAGCGTGATCTGATCGCGCAGAACGTCGCCGATCGCGCGCAACTCGCCCTTGAAGCGGTGGCGTTCGCGCGCGAGCCGGGCGAGCGAATAGGGCCGCCCGTCGGCGTAGCGCAGGAATTTGAGCGCGATCAGGTCGAAGCGGTTCAGGTCCATTTCGATCCCGTCGAAGGTCTCGCCCGCGACCAGGACGAGACCGAGCGGCGCGTTTCGCGCCAGCAGCGTTTCGCGGTCGCGCAGGAACCGCGCCTTGGTGACGGCGGCGGGGCCTTGCGGCAGGGCGTCGCCATCCGCGGGGAACGACCAGGCATCTTCGCCGAAGGTGCGGCGCTTCGCGTCGTACACGGTCATGATCATGCGTCCGCGTAGAGGGCGGCTTTGAAGGGCTCGGCGCCCGCGCGGCGATAGGCGTCGAGGAAGCTTTCCTCGGGGCCTTTGCGCAAGCCCAAATAAACGTCGATTACCGTTTCGACCGCGTCGACGATCTTTTCGGTCGGAAAGCCCGGCCCGACGATTTCGCCGATCGACGTATGCTCGTCCGCCGAGCCGCCCAGCGTGATCTGGTAGAGCTCTTTGCCTTTCTGATCGACGCCCAGCAGACCGATATGGCCGACGTGATGATGGCCGCAGGCGTTGATGCAGCCAGAAATCTTGATCTTCAGATCGCCGATCTCCTCCTGCCGCGCGATGTCGGCGAAACGCTCCGACAGGCGTTGCGCGACCGGGATCGAGCGCGCATTGGCGAGCGCGCAGTAATCGAGTCCCGGGCAGGCGATGATGTCGGTTACCAGACCCGCGTTCGGCGTGGCGAGGTTATGCCTGGCAAGTTCGGCGAACAACGCAGGAATCTCGTCGAGCTTCACATACGGCAAAACGAGATTTTGCTCGTGGCTCACGCGGATCTCCGCATGCGAAAAGCGTTCCGCGATGCCGGCGATCGCGTCCATCTGCGCGGCCGTCGCGTCGCCCGGCGGTTCGCCCACCGGCTTCAGCGAAACGGTGACGACGCCGTATCCGGCGTTGCGGTGCGCCGTCACGTTGTGGCGCACGAAGCGCGCAAGCTGCTTGTCCGCCGCTTTCGCGGTTTCGAGCGCGGCGGATGTCGCGGGCCGTTCGTCGAGCGGCGGCGGCGCGAAATAGGCCGCGATCGCCTTCACGTCGTCTTCGGGCAAGGTCAGCGTTTTGCCCTGCAACTGCGCGAACTCCGCTTCGATCGCGGCGGCGATTTCGGCCTTGCCCTTCTCGTGGACGAGGATCTTGATCCGCGCCTTGTACTTGTTGTCGCGCCGTCCTTCGAGATTGTAGACGCGCAAGATCGCCTCGCAATAGGCGAGCAGATCTTCCTCGGGCAGGAATTCGCGGACCTTGTGCGCGATCATCGGCGTGCGCCCTTGACCGCCGCCGACATAGACGGCGAAACCGGTCTTGCCGTCGGGCCCGCGCACCGCGTGCAAACCGATATCGTGGACTTGCACGGCCGCGCGATCGTGCGGGGCGCCGGTCACCGCGATTTTGAACTTGCGGGGCAAATAAGTGAATTCGGGATGGATCGCCGACCATTGGCGCAGGATTTCGGCGTAGGGGCGCGGGTCGACGATCTCGTCGGCGGCGGCCCCGGCGAAGTGATCCGCCGTCACGTTGCGGATGCAATTGCCGGAAGTCTGCAACGCGTGCATCTCGACCTCGGCCAGCTCGGCCAGCAGATCGGGAATGCGCGAAAGCTCGACCCAGTTGAATTGCAGATTCTGGCGCGTCGTGAAATGGCCGTAGCCCTTGTCGTATTCGCGTGCGATGTGGGCGAGCTTGCGCATCTGGCGCGACGAGAGCACGCCATAGGGAATGGCGATGCGCAGCATATAGGCGTGGAGCTGCAGATAGACGCCGTTCATCAAGCGCAGCGGCTTGAACTGGTCCTCGGTCAGCTCGCCCGACACGCGGCGCTGGACCTGGTCGCGGAATTCGGCGACGCGCTCGAGGACGAAGCCCCGGTCGAATTCGTCGTAGCGGTACATGTCAGATTTTTCCGGAGCTGGCGCCAGGGATGGCGACGGTGGGGCCTTGGGCGCGGATTCGTTCGCGCAGCAGAACGGGCAGGCGGGAGTCCGGGTCGAAGGCGACGGCGACCGGCTCGACGACGATATTGCGATCGTGGTCGAGTTTCGCGGCGGCGAGCAGCGCTTCGGCTTTGGCGGGGTCGTGGGCGATCTCGGCGCGGGTCGCGTCCTTCACCCATTCGCCCGTGCCCGCGCGGAAAACGACGATTCCCGAACGCAGATCGTTGGCCGTGATCGCGACCGGCCGGAACGGCTTTGCGGCTTTGCTCATGATGGCGGGACAATCGGGCGGGGACGCCCCGGGGACAAACAAGAAATCCTCACAAGGCCGTTAAGTTTGGTTGGAATCCCCTGTCATGGCTAATATGGCCTCGAGGAGAGACGCATGATTCCCCAACCGGGCCCGCAGGCGGCTACATTCGGCGCGTAATGACGTTTTCAGCGCTCGATTCCGCCCTGACCGGGCCGTTCTACGCCGATCCGGCGGTCGCCGCGATTTTCGACGATCGCGCGCGCCTCGCGCGGTTTTTGCGCATCGAGGCCGCCTTGGCGGAAGCGCAAGGTTACGACAACGTGGCCGCGGCCTTGCGCGGGATCGATCCCGCCTCGTTCGACCTGGGCGCGATCGGCAACGGTGCGGCCGATCAGGCGGTCGCCTCGATTCCGTTTCTGGCGGCACTACGCAAGCAATTGCCCGAGGAGCTCGGCGCCCTGGTGCACAAGGGCGCCACCAGCCAGGATTTGATCGATACCGAGGCCGCCCTTGCGGCCAAGGAAGCCGACGCCGCGATCGCGGAGAATTGGGCGAAGGCGTTGAACGGCCTTGCCGCGCTCGCGCGCACCCATCGCGATGTCGTCATGGTCGGCCGGACCTACAACAAGCACGCGGCGGCGATTACCTTCGGCTTCAAGGCCGCGATGTGGGGGGTTGGCCTGGCCGAGGCGCTGGACATGTCGCCCGCGCCGATTTACCGCGTCACGCTGGGCGGCGCGGTGGGCACGCTTGCCGTGATGGGCAAATCGGCCCCCATCGTCGCCAAGCGATGCGCGGAAATCCTGGGGCTCGATGCGCCGCCCTTTCCCATCCAGGTTTCGCGCGCGCCCTATATCGCCTGCGGCTTGCGCCATGCGATGGCGATGGGGGCGGCCGCGAAAATCGCGACCGACGTTCTGTTCCTCCAAGCCGACGAGATCGGCGAAGTAGCCGAGCCCGCGATCCCGGGGCGCGGCGGTTCGTCCGCGATGCCGCACAAGCGCAATCCGGTCGGATGCGCTGCCATCCTCGCGACGCATATGGCCGCGAGCGGCCATGCGGCGACGCTGATCCAGTCGATGACCTCGGCGCAGGAACGCCCGGCCGGCGCGTGGCAGGCCGAATGGCTCGCCTTCGGTTCGATGATCGGACTCGCCTCGGGTTCGGCGCGCGAACTCGCGACGATCGCGACGGGTTTGACGATCGACGCTGCGCGGATGCAGGACAATCTCGCCCGCACGCCTGACGCTGCGGCGCACCGGCCCGATGCCGCGCGCTGGGTCGAACCGGCCATCGCGCGGATCGAAGACACCGCGAAGAAGCTGACGACAGGAAAGTGATATGCCCACACTGACGACCGCCAGCGGCGCCACGCTGCGCTACGATCTGCTCGGCCCCGAAGACGGTCCGCCGGTTCTGTTTTCCAACTCGCTGGGGACGGCGCTGGAAATGTGGGACCGGCAGATCCCGGCCCTCGCCGACAGATATCGCCTGATCCGCTACGACACGCGCGGCCATGGATCTTCACCCGTCAAGCCGGGCGCTTCGACGATCTTCGATCTGGCCGACGACGCACTCGGTCTGCTCGACGCTTTGAAGATTGATTCGACGCATGTGGTCGGCCTGTCGATGGGCGGGATGACCGGCCAAGTCCTGGCCGCGAAGCACCCGAAGCGTGTGCGCTCACTGACGTTGATGGCGACGTCCGCGCATATGCCGCCGCCAGAAGGCTGGCGCAGCCGCGCCGCCGCCGTGCGCAAGGACGGCGTCGCGTCGATCGTCGAGGTCGTGCTGTCGCGCTGGTTCACCAAAGCTTGCCCGCCGGAATTGATCGCGAATGTGAAGGCGCAGTTCCTCGCGTGCCCGGCCGAAGGCTACGCGCTGTGTTGCGAGGCGCTGGCGGAGATGGATCTGCGCGGGTTGATCGGCGCCATCGCCGTCCCGACGCTGATTATCGCAGGCGAAGACGATCCGGCGACGCCGCCGCAGATGATGCGCGATATCCAAACGCTGGTCGCGGGTTCGGAGCTCGTCACGCTGCGCCAGGCCGCGCATTTGCTGGCGATCGAACGGGCGCCCGCGGTCAATCGCCATCTGCGCGCGTTCTTGGACGCGCAAGCGCCGCTGGCGAAGTCGCGCGACGGCGCTTCCTTCGAGGCGGGTCTCGCCAACCGCAAATCCGTGCTTGGCGCGCCGCATGTCGACCGGTCGCTGGCGTCGGCCACCGACTTCGACCGGCCTTGGCAGGAATTCATAACCCGCACCGCCTGGGGCGATATCTGGGGCGATCCGACGTTGCCGCGCAAGGCGCGTTCGATGCTGACGCTTGCGCTGATGATCGCGCTGGGCCGGGAGGAGGAGTTCCGCTTGCATGTGAAGCCGGCATTGCGCAACGGCGTGACGCTTGAGGAGTTGCGGTCGCTCGTGCTGCACGCGGCGGTCTACGCGGGTATCCCGGCGGGCAATGCTGCCATGCGCTGGGCGAAGCTCGAACTCGGTCTTCTCGAGGAAAAATGAGCTGTCACCGCGCGTAACGGAATCTCCCTTCCGCGCCCTTGTGATGGCGCGCGCGCGGGGCGACACTGCGTCGGATGGCTCAAGAAATCTCCGCCTCGCCTCAGCCGGAACTGCCCCGCATCGTTCCGCTGATCGCCGCGAGCGCCCTGTTCCTGGAGAACATGGGCGCCACGGTGTTGGCGACGGCGCTGACCGATATCGCGCGCGACTTCCAAGTCGATCCGATCGATCTCAAGCTCGCGCTGACGTCGTATCTGATCTCGCTGGCGGTTTTCATCCCGGCCTCGGGCTGGGTCGCCGACCGCTTCGGCACGCGCACGGTGTTCTGCTGGGCGATGGCGATTTTCGCCGCCGGCTCGATCGCGTGCGCGTTCTCGGGCCAGATTTGGGAACTCGTTGTATCGCGCGTGTTGCAAGGCGCAGGCGGGGCGATGATGGTGCCGGTCGCGCGGCTGGTGGTCGTGCGCAGCGTATCGAAGGACAAGCTGATTTCCGCGATGGCCGTGCTGACGATGCCCGCCTTGCTTGGCCCCATCGTTGGGCCGCCGCTGGGCGGGTTTTGCGCCACCTATCTTTCCTGGCATTGGATTTTCTGGATCAACGTGCCGGTCGCGATAATCGGCATTCTCGCGGCGCGCGCGCGCTTGCCGCAGATCCACGGCGATGCATCCGACGCATTCGATCTGCGCGGCTTCCTGTTGAGCGGCCCGGGCTTGGCGTTGGCGTTGATTGGCGCCACCACCATCGGCGTCGAGCACAGCGACCATCGCATCGCCGCTTTGAGCCTGGCCGCGGGCACCGCGTTGTTGATCGCTTATACGCGTCATGCGCTTCGCCATCCCGCGCCGGTCATCGATCTGCGCCTGCTGGGGATCCGCAATTTCCGGCTCGGCATGGTCGGCGGATTCCTGTTCCGCGTGGGCGCAGGCGCCGTGCCGTTCCTGCTGCCGCTATATATCCAGCTCGGGCTCGACCGCACGGCTTACGAGAGCGGCGCCATCACCTTCGCGGTCGGGATTGGCGCCTTCGCGATGAAGATGTGCGCCAACCGCATTCTGCGCTGGGCCGGATTCCGCAACGTGCTGGTGGTCAACGGCCTGATTGCGGGCATGCTGGTGGCGATTCCGCTAGTCTTCCATGCCGGCATGCCCGGCTGGGTGATGATCGCCATTCTGATGCTGACCGGCTTCACGCGTTCGCTGCAATTCACCAGCTCGAACGCCGTGCTGTTCGCGGACGTGCCCGCGGACAAGATGTCGCGCGCGACCACGCTGATGGCCGTCGCGCAGGAACTCACCGGTTCGCTCGGCATCACCATCGCAGCGATCGCGCTGACCATCGCCGCGTCGGGCATGGCGACGGGCGCCACGGGGACGGCGCAATTCGTACCCGCGTTCCTGACCGTCGCGGCGATCGCGACGTCCTGCAGCTTCGTCTATATGACTTTGCCGCGCGATGTCGGCGCCGTGCTTACGGGACGCCGGCGATAACGCCTTTCCTGAACAGGAAACAGCCATAGGGGCGCGGGTCGCCGACCTGCACCACGGCGAAGGCGTTCTTGGCGGCTTCGTAGAAGGCGAAGCGCTCGATTCCGGCGAGCGGCGTCTTGGCGCCGGTCGCTCTGTCGACCTCAGCTTGTACGGCCTTCTGCACGCCGGGGATTTTCTTTTTGTCGCCGACGACTTCCATGCGGCGCACGGGTTTCGGTTCGAAATCGTCGATCGGCAGCACGGACAGAATTGCGCGCGCGGCGCGCTCCATCGTCAAGCCGGGCAGGCGTACGAGCTTGCCTGTCGTCGTATGCGCCGCGATGGTCTCGGCCGGGTGATTTGCGTCGACCAAGGCGAGATCGTCGCCATGGCCCATCGAGTCGAGCACCCACAGAAGATCGGCCGACAGAACCGGATCGAGACCTTTCAGCATCAGCGTCGTCCCCGTTTGTCCAAATAGATCCGCGCCGCGTTGGCGCCGAAAATGTCCTCGTGCGAGCCGACCAGACCTTGCGCCGCGGCGAACCAGCGATCGTAACCGCCGGCGAGATCGACGACAGGCCAATCGCTGCCCCATAGCAAACGGTCGGGCCCGAACACGTCGAGCAAATGCAGCACGTAGGGGGCGAGATCGCCTTGCGTCCATTCGGGCGATGCTTCGGTCGCGAGGCCCGAGAGCTTGCACACGATGTTCGGGCGCGCCGCGAGGGCGGCGATGTCCGCGCGCCACGGATCGAGGCGCTTGTCTTTGATGAACGGTTTGGCGCCGTGATCGACGACGATGCGCAAACCCGGATGGCGTTCGGCCACGACCAGCAGGCGCGGCAGATGGCGCGGCAGCACCAGCGCGTCGAACACGAGGCCGTAGGCGATCAACGCGTCGAAGGCGGGCGCGAGCTTGGGCGCGGCCAGCCAATCGTCGTCGGCGATGTCCTGCACCATCGGGCGCAAGCCGACGAGCAATTCGTTTTTCGCCAACCCGCCGATACGCTCGGGCGTTTCGAAATCCGTCCAGCCGACGACGCCCGCCGCGCTTTCGTCGCCCTTCGCGATATCGAGCAGGAACAGCGTCTCCGCCTCCGTGGGCGCTGCCTGCACCAAAATCGACTTGGCGATATCGTGGCGTATCAATATCGGGGCGAGATCGGGCGGCAGGAAATCGCGGTAGATGACGCCCTTGTCGGGCGTCAGCCAACCGTAATCGCCGCGATCGACGCGCCAATAATGCTGATGCGCGTCGATCTTCATGGCGGCACCGGGCAAGACTTGTCGAGCAAGCCTTTGGTTTTGAGATCGCTCCACAGCGCGGAAGGAATTTCCGCCGAGAAGGATTTGCGTTGGCGCTCGATCTCCGACGGCGCCACGGCGCCCAGCACGACGCTCGACACCGCTGGATGCGCCAGCGCGAATCGCAATGCCGCATCCGGAAGCGCAACGCCATGCGCGCGGCATACGGCGTCGATCTGCCCGACTTTCGCCATGACGTCGGGCGGGGCGGGCTTGTAATTGTACTTCGCACCCGGAACTGGGCCGGTCGCGAGAATGCCGGAGTTGAACACGCCGCCCAGCATCACGCCGATGCGCCGTTCGACGGCGAGCGGCAGGAATTCGGCGGCCGCGGGTTGTTCGAGCAGCGAGTAACGCCCGGCGAGCAGCACGCAATCGATGTCGCAATCGCGCGCGAATCGCACGCACATGTCCGCTTCGTTGACGCCCACGCCGATCGCGCGGATCACCTTCTCCGTCCGCAAACGCTCGAGCGCCTTATAGGCGCCCGACACCGCCTCGCGGTATCGCTGGTCGATCATCGCGGCACCGTGCGTCCAGACATCGACGTCGTGGATAAGGACGACGTCGATATGGCTTAGCCCCATGCGCAGCATCGATTGTTCCAGCGAACGCAGCGCGCCATCGTACGAGTAATCGAAATTGGCGAGATGCTCGACGCCGCCGACATAGCCCTCGCCGGGCGCCTTGCGTCTGAAAGGATCCATCACGCGGCCGACTTTTGTGCAGAGCACAAAGTCACGCGGCTTGACGCGTCGCAGCGCGGCGCCGATGCGCAGTTCCGACATGCCGTGGCCGTAAAGCGGCGACGTATCGAGCAGCGTCACGCCGTTGCGCAGCGCGGACTCGACCGTTTCGACCGCGACGGCTTCGTCGATGATCGAGTAAAGATCGCCCAAAGGCGCGCCGCCGAAACCGTGTTCCGACACTTCGACGCCGCTTTTGCCGAGAAATCGCGTGTCCAATCGTTCCCCTCCCGAACCGCCCGCATTAAACGACTGACATGTTACTTCTTGACGTGCGGTGGCGACACGGTCAACATCCGCGCCAACAAGACCATAACGCATCGGGGGAGATCGTCCATCATGTCCGCCAAATCCATCGGTCCGCGCATTGGCTTGTCCTGCGCCTTGTCGACCGCGTTCCTCGGCAACGGTGCCGTCGATCTGCCGCGTACCGTCGCGCAGGCGAAATGGGTACTGGCCAATGGCGGCGACGGCGTGACGATGTTCGGTACGACGGGCGAGGGCGCGTCGATCGACATCGGCGAGCGTCACGCGGCGCTGGGGGCACTTGCCGCCGGGGGACTCGATATTGGCAAGCAAGTCATCGCGGGCGTTTCGGCCGCGACGGCCGGCGAGGCGGTCGCGCAAGCGCGCGTGGGCTACGATCACGGCGTGCGCGGTCTCCTGATGACGCCGCCGTTCTACTTCCCCGAGCCGTCGGAAGAGGGCGTGTTCCGCTGGTACGCCGCGGTGTTCGAGAAACTCGGCGCCGGTTTGCGCGACGTTTTGATCTATCACATCCCCAGCATGACGCGCGTGATGTTCACGCCCGCGATCATGACGCGACTGCGCAAGGAGTTCCCGGAAGCGATCATCGGCATCAAGGATTCGACGGGCCAATGGGAGTCGGCTAAGGGTTTTCTCGACACGCATAAGGATCTGCAGATCCTCGTGGGCGACGAGCGTTTGCTCGCCCGCGCGGTGCGCGAAGGCGGCTCGGGAACGATCTGCGGCATGGCGAATATCCGTCCCGATCTGCTGCGCCCGGCGGCGTGGGACGGCAAGGACGATCCGCGCATCGGCGCATGCGTCGCGGCGATCGTCGCCGATCCGTTCATGCCCGCGGTCAAGGCGCTGATCGCGCATCGCGAAGGCGACGCCAATTGGCGCCGCATGCGCCCGCCGGTCGTGGAACTCGACGACGCGCGCGCCAACGCGCTGGTCCAGCGCGTCGAAGCCGCGCTCACCCAGAAGGCCGCTTGATGGCCGAGACCGGGACCGATTCGCCCAAGCTGCGGGAACGCGCCTATGCCGCGTTCACCGACCGGCTTCTCGCGCGCGAAATCATGCCCGGTCAGTTCGTATCGCAGCGCGAGTTGGTGGAAATCACCGGCTTGCCGCTCGGCGCGATTCGCGAGCTGGTGCCGCGTCTGGAAGCGGAAGGTCTGATCGTCACCATTCCCCAGCGCGGGATGCAGGTGGCGCATGTCGATCTCAGCCTGATCCGCAACGCGTTCCAGTTCCGCTTGATGATGGAGCGCGAGGCGGTCGAGGTGTTCGTACGCGAGGCGCCGGATTCGGAAATCCGGCGGCTGCTGGAAGCGCACGAAAAGGTCATCAAAGACGCCAAGAAAAGAATCACGCCAGACGTGATCCGCCGTGCGCAGATCGTCGACTGGGATATGCACGACACGATCGTGGATTTCCTGGGCAACGAGATCGTGTCGAGCGCTTATCGCGTCAATTCGATCAAGATCCGCTTGATCCGGCAGGCGGAAGTCCGTCTCGACCCCACGCGGGTCGAAACGGTAATGCGCGAGCACCTGGAGATCGTGCGCCGCATGGCGGCGCGCGACGTCGAGGGCGCGCGCAACGCGCTGGGCGCGCATATCCAAGACGCGAAGAACCGCGCGATGGGCCTGTCGCCTTGACGGCGGTATGGCGCTAGAGTTCGAGCAACCAAAACCCAACAGGGGGAGACGAGGATGAAGACGACAATGAACCGACGCAATCTGCTGAAAGGAGCCGCCGCCGCCGGCGTTCTCGCTTCGCCGATGCTCAACACCAAGACGCTCTTCGCGCAGTCGGGCGCGTTCAACTGGCGGCGCTTCCAGGGCCAGTCGCTGGAAGTCTCGCTGATCCGCAGCCCGCGCGGCGATCTGCTGAAGCGGCACCAGGCGGAATTCGAAGCGCTGACCGGCATCAAGGTCGGCGTCGAGGACATCCCTGAGCAGCAGCAACGCCAGAAGGCCGTGATCGAGTTCAACTCGGGCCGCCCGAGCTTCGACGTCGTTCACTTGTCCTACCACGTGCAGAAGCGCCAATTCGCCAAGGCGCGCTGGCTCGCCGAAGTCGGCGGCTATATGAACGACGCGCAGTTGACGCCGGCCGAGTGGGATCGCGCGGACGTGACCCAGCGCGGCCTCGACTACGCCACCGACGACGGCAGGATCAACTCGCTGCCCTGGTCCGTCGATTACTGGATGCTCTACTACAACAAGGAGCTGTTCCAGGCGAAGGGCGTGGCCTATCCCAAATCGATCGACGAGATCGTCACCGCGGCCGCCAGACTGCACGATCCGGCCAATGGCGTGGCGGGCTTCGTCGCGCGCGGGCTTCGCAACGCCAACGTTCCGGTGTGGACGCAGCTTCTGCTCGGCTGGGGCCAGGACACGACGACCGGCAATCCGCCGCGTCTGCTGACGGACACGGAGGACGCGATCGCCGCGGCGCGCGTCTATCAGACGCTGCTGCGCAACTCCGGGCCGCAGGGTGTGGCCGGCTTCAACTGGAACGAAGCGCAGTCGCTGTTCGCGCAAGGCCGCGCGGCCATGTGGCTGGACGGCGTGGGCTTCGCCCCGCCGCTCGAGAACCGTGAGCGCAGCCGGATCGTCGGCAAGGTCGGTTACGGCATCTTCCCGGCGGGTCCCAAAGCGCATCACGCGGCGATGTTCGGCGACGGCATCGGCATCGCGGCTGCCAGCCAAAAGAAGGAAGCGGCCTATCTCTACTGCCTGTGGACGACCAACAAGCAGAACTCGAACCGGTTGCTGCAGACCGGTTCGGGCGTGCCGTTCCGCCGCTCTACGTTCAACGATCAAGCCACGCTCAGCGCGCTGACGGTGCCGAAGGATTGGGCCGATTGCGTGCGCGGCTCGGGCGAAATCGCCCGCGCGGCGCTACCGGTCATCGGCCCGGTGACGGAGTTCCGCGACGTGTTCGGGACGGCACTCACCAATACGATCGGCGGCGCCGATCCCGCGGCCGAATTGCGCCGCGCGACGGCGGAGTTCCGCCCGGTTCTGGAGCGATCGGAGCAAGGTTGATCTTGAACGCGACGTCTCAACAAACGGCCGGTGCGGCGATCGCCGCACCGGCCGGCGCGAAGCTGGCGAAGCCCCGGTATTACTGGTTCGTGATACCGGGGCTGCTGGTGACGCTGGCCATCATCATCTTTCCGTGGGTCTTCACGGTGTGGATGAGCCTCCACGAATGGAAGCTCGGCGGGTCCGCCCAATGGGTGGGCTTGCGCAACTACGTCGAACTCGCGACCAACCAGCGTTTCCTCGAATCGATCTGGCATACGTTCTATTTCACGGTCCTCGCCGTGGTGCTGCCGCTGACGCTGGGCACCTACGCCGCCGTCGTGTTCCACCGCGAATTCCCGTTCCGCGGGGTGCTGCGCACGATCTTCATCATGCCGATGATGGCCACACCGGTCGCCATCGCGCTGGTGTGGACGATGATGTTCCACCCGCAGCTCGGCGTGCTGAACTATCTGCTCAGCCTCGTCGGTATCGGCCCGTCCGAATGGGTGTTCGCGCGCCACACCGTGATTCCCAGCCTGGCGCTGGTCGAAGTATGGCTATGGACGCCCTTCGTCATGATCATCGTGCTGGGCGGCCTCGCCGCGGTGCCGACCGAGCCCTACGAAAGCGCGCTGCTGGACGGCGCCACGCAGTGGCAGATGTTCTGGCGAATCACCTTCCCGCTGGTGCTGCCCTTCATCGTGGTGGCGGGCATCATCCGCACGATCGACGCGCTGAAGGCGTTCGAGGTGATCTACGTAATATCCAATGGCGGTCCCGGCACCGCGTCGGAGACGATCAACCTCTATCTCTATTCGCAGGCCTTCGCCTATTACAACGTCGGCAACGCGTCCGCCGTCGTGGTCGTGTTCTTCGCGATCATCGTCGTGCTGTCGCTCGTGCTGCTATGGGCGCGGGAACGCGCCAAGTGGAACAACTGATATGGACGCGGTCTTCGGGAACTGGCGCTGGCGCAAATGGGCGGGGCACGCGGGACTCGCGGCCTCCGTGGTCGTCCTTCTCGCCCCGGTCGTATTCGTGTTTTTCTGGGTGATTTCGCTATCGTTGAAGTACGACATCGATAACACCGCCTATCCGCCAATCTTCATTCCCGACGAGATCACCTGGGTGAATTTCCGCAGGCTGTTCGAGGAAACGCCCTTCTTCCTCTATTTCTGGAATTCGGTGCAGGTCTCGGGCGGCGCCACGGCGGCGGCGCTGCTCCTGGGCGTGCCGGCCGGCTACGGCATCGCCAAGTCGAAGGCGCATTCGATGGCGGTGCTGATGCTGATCAGCCGCATGACGCCGGGACTGTCGTATCTGATCCCGTTGTTCACGCTGTTCCAGATGATCGGACTGATCGGCTCGGTGCTGCCCATCGCCATCACCCATATCGTGATCACGCTGCCGATCGTCGTCTACATCATGATCGGCTATTTCGAGTCGCTGCCGGTGGAACTGGAGGAGGCGGCGCGGATCGACGGGTGCACGACCTGGCAGACTTTCCTGCATGTGGCACTGCCGCTGGCCCGGCCGGGTATCGTGGTCGGCGCGATCCTTTCGTTCATCTATTCCTGGAACAATTTCGTGTTCGGCGCCGTGTTCGCGGGCCGCACGACGCGCACCATGCCGGTCGCCGTCTACAATATGCTGACCTTCGAGCAATTCGCCTGGGGGCCGCTTGCCGCGGCCGCGATCGTGGTAATGCTGCCCGTGCTCGTTCTCACCATTTTCATCCAGAAGGAAATCGTCGGCGGTTTGACCGCGGGCGGCGTCAAAGGCGCCTGACCCCGGAACGGGGCGGGCGCCGCAAACAACCAAAATAGGGGAGAGAAACCATGTCCACGATCACGCGTCGCAAACTACTCGGCGCCACGGCGGGCGCCGCCGCATTGCTCGCCGCCCCCGGCATCCCGCGCGCCCAGGCGACCGCCGTACGCTGGGGCGAAATGCTGGCCCCGAGCCATCCGCAGGTGCAGATGGTCGCGCGTGTGGCCGCCGAAGTGAAAGAGAAGACGTCCGGACGCATCGATATCCAGTCCTTCCCGAACGGCCAGCTCGGCTCGGGCCGCGATATGATGGAAGCCGTCTCGGCCGGCGCGCTCCACATGACCACGGACGGGGCCGGCGCGCTTGCGGCACTGCTGCCCGCCTTGTCGGTGATCGAAGCGCCGTATCTCTGGCGCGACGCGGCGCATATGGCGAAGTCGGCGGCTTCGCCGCAATTCAAGAAGATGAACGACGATCTGATCGCGCGCCGCCAGATGCGTCTCGCGTCGGTCACCTATTACGGCAAGCGGCACCTGACGACGGGTACCAAGAATGTCCGCTCGCCCGCCGATATGGCCGGGTTCAAGTTGCGGGTGCCCCCGGTGGACGTATTCCGCGCGATGGCCGAGGCTTGGGGCGCCGTCGCTACGCCGGTGAACTTCAACGAACTCTACCTCGCCCTCAACCAGGGCGCCGTCGACGGGCAGGAAAATCCGCTGCCCACGATCCAGAGTGGCAAGTTCTTCGAAGTTCAGAAGTTCCTGGTGCTGACCGAGCACATCATCACGCCGCGCCTCGTCATCATCAACGACGGCTTCTGGCGCGGCTTGCGCAACGCCGACCGCGACATCCTGGAGACGGCGCTGGCTAACGGCGCCAAATGGCAGGACGCGGAATTGCTGAAGCAGGAGGCCACGCTGGTCGACACGCTGCGCGCTGCGGGCATGACGGTCGTGCAGCCCGACGTGAAGGCGTGGCGCGAGCCCGTCCTCGCCAAGGTGCCGCAGCGCTTCGCCCAGGTTTGGGGGGCGGGCACGTTCGACGCATTGGCGGCGCTGTAATGGAAGGGCTGCGGCGCGCGGCCGACGGCGCGCTGCGCGCCGCCGCCTTCCTGTTGCTGATGTCGTTGTTGGGCTGCGTCGTGCTGGGCGTGGTTTCGCGCCAGCTCGGCGCGCCGATCCCGTGGACCGACGAGGCCGCCCAGTATGTGCTGGTCTGGACGGGCTTCGTCGGCTGGATCCTGGCCGCGCGAAGGCGCAGTCATATCCGGATCGACGTGTTCATCGACCGCTTGCCGGAGTCGCCCCGGCGGGCGGCCGAAGTGATCATCCAGCTTTGCGTCGTGGGCCTTGCCTTGATCATGATCTGGTACGGCCCGGTGCTGATCGAACGCAATCTCGACGTGACCTGGATCAGCGTGCCGCTGTCGGCGGCGCTGCTCTATATTCCCGTGCCGATCGCCGGGGCGGCGGTGCTGTTGCAAGCGATCGTGCAGATCGCCGAAGCGCTCAAGGGACCTCTGCCGACCGCGCAAGTGGAGACCAAGCTGTGATCTCCACGATGACCGAAATTCTGATCGTCTGGTTCGCCGCGTTGCTACTGGGCGTGCCGCTCTACGCGTCGATGGGGCTTGCCGCCGTCGCTTTCGTGTTCATGACCGGCATTACGCCGCAGATCGTGCCGCAGAAGATCGCGCAGGCCGCCAATTCCTTCCCGTTGCTCGCCGCTCCCTTGTTCATTCTGATGGGCAACATCATGAATACGGGCGGCGTGACGGAGCGCATTTTCGCCTTCGCTACGGCCTGCGTGGGCTGGCTGCGCGGGGGCCTGTGCCACGCGAACATTCTGGCGAGCGTCATCTTCGCGGGTATGTCGGGTTCTGCCGTCGCCGACGCGGGCGGCGTGGGTACGCTCGAAATCAAAGCGATGAAGGACGAAGGCTACGACGCCGAGACCGCGGCCGCGATCACGGCCGCGTCGGCGACGATCGGGCCGATCATTCCGCCGTCGCTGCCGATGGTCATCTACGGCGTGTCGGCGGACGTGTCGATCGGCGGGCTTTTCCTGGCCGGGGTCATTCCCGGCTTGCTGATGGCCGGCGCGCTGATGGCGATGGTCACGTGGATCGCGACCAAGCGGAACCTGCCGCGCCACCCGTTCCCCGGCTTGCGCGACCTGTGGGTGGCCTATAAGCGCGCGCATTGGGCGTTGATGACGCCGGTCATCCTGTTCGGCGGCATGATCGCCGGCATTTTCACGCCGACGGAAGCCGCGGGTATCGCCACCGTCTACGCGCTGATCCTCGGCCTGTTCGTCTATCGCGAGTTCGATTTGCGCGATCTGCCGCGCATTGCGGTCGACACGGTGGAAACGACCGGCGTCGTGCTCGCCCTCGTCATGACCGCCTCGGCCCTTGGCTGGTGTCTGTCGTTGTCGCGTATACCGCAGACGTTGGGGCCGCAGATCGTCGATCTGGTCGGCAATCCGCTGGTCTTCCTGCTGGTCGTCAATCTGCTGCTGCTGGTCGTCGGCTGCTTCATGGAAGCGCTTGCGGCGATGCTGATCCTGATCCCGATCCTCACCCCCGCCGCCAGCCAGTTCGGCATCGACCCGATCCAGTTCGGCTTGATCTTCGTGCTGAATTTGATGATTGGCACGGTGACGCCGCCGGTCGGCGTGGTGTTGTTCGTGACCGCCAAGGTCGCGAATATCAGTTTCGCCGCGATGTCGCGCGCCATCGTGCCGTGGCTCGTGCCGCTGGTGTCGGTCCTGCTGGCGATCACGTTCTGGCCGCCGCTGACGACGTGGCTGCCCAAGCTGGTGATGGGGCGCTGACGCCGCGCGAGCGCGGCGAAGGATGCGCCGCCGCCGCGAATCGCCTATCGTGCCCGGTGAAGGAGATCCGTCCGCCGATGTCCGGGGCCGTGGCCATCGACTATGCCGCATGGGTGACGCGCAGCGACGATTTCCGAATCGTTTGCGTACAGAACTACGGCGCGTCCGGCACGTTGTTCCTGCAGTCGCTGCTTGATTCCCATCCCGAGACATTGTCGCTGCCGGGATTGACGCTGGCGACGTTCTTTGAGGATTGGCGCGCGGCCCAGGCGCAGCCCGAGGCCGCCCGCGTCGCGGCCGTTTTGACGCCGGCGGCGGCGTTGTTCGATCCCGCGCATCCGCTCTGGCGCGACTGGGGCATGGACGCGCTCGGCGACGACCGGCGCGCGAGCTGTGCCGTCGACCAAGCGGCGTTCCTCGCGCATTTCGGCGCGCTTTACGGTGCCGGCGCCGGACGCTCGCGGCGGCGCTTTCTTTGCGCCGTCTATCTCGCCTATGCGTTTGCGCGCGGTCTGGCTGCGCCGTCGCGCGCGACGCTAGTTTTTCCGATCCATGGCGCGCCGCGCGAATCGGCGGCCGATATCGAGGCGGATTTTCCCGGCGCGCGCTATCTGCATATGGTCCGGCATCCGGTCTCGACCTGCGTTTCGGTCGCGCGCCATATCGCAGGCCGCGGTTTGGAAGAATTCGTGCCGCCGATCGAGCGCGCGCTGGACCAGGTATTGAGCGATCGCAAATGGCTGGATCGGCGTCTTTGCCACGGGGACCGCGCCTATTTCCCCCATTTGGGCGATCGCGCGCGCGCCTTACGGCTCGAGGCGCTGCACGAATCGCCGCAGGCGACGACGTTGCGGCTCGCGGCGTTTCTGGGCATCGCTTGGGATGCTGCGCTGTTGCAAAGCACGGTTTCCGGCCTCGCTTGGTGGAACAGGGCCGAAAGTCCGCGCTTGTCGGGGTTCGACCCGGCGTTGCCCGCGCGCGGTGTTGCCGAGCGCACGCACGCCGTCGAGCGCCTTGCGATCCGGCTTGCGGCGTTGCCAAAGCTGATCGCCTGGAACTATCCGGACGCGGCGCCGTGGCGCGGCGCGCCGGATCTTCTGGTGCGCATCGTCTTCGCGCTCGCGTCGCTGGTGCCGTTCGCGGCCGAGCGCGCGCCGCCCGCCGAAGCGGGCGTTCTGTCCGGCGCATTGGCGCTCGGGCGTTTCGTTCCGGGCGCGGCGCGCGCGCGGCTCGAGCGTCGTCTCGCGGGTCTCGTCGCGTTCGCGGGCATCGACGGCATTCGCGCCAAGACCGCGCCGCCCGCGGACGGCGGCGCGCTGTGCTTGTTCTACCGGCGGCGCGACGACGGGTTGCAGGAAGGCACGTTCGTGCAAC